>Ga0063234_101_pt1:0-120000 | contig 3019019 bp, 2796 predicted proteins | sample YelNatPoosite3B9_FD_62394 | JGI IMG/M metagenome (GOLD analysis project Ga0063234, IMG submission 62394) | Hot spring thermophilic microbial communities from Obsidian Pool, Yellowstone National Park, USA - site 3 B9 (version 2) (version 2) | ecosystem: Environmental > Aquatic > Thermal...
GAGCCTTGTACTTCCTTATAGATTTTTACAGTCAATAATTGAAATGCTTCAAGCCCTTGATAAAGTTTCGCCAGAGTTTATTCAAAGCATACGCTTTTGTACGGCGTTGAAGTGAAGTTTTATTCTTCCAGAGTAGAGCTTACAGATAAATTAGAGACACAGATACGCAATTTATTCGCTGCAGGGGATGGAGCTGGCATAACGAGAGGCTTAGCTCAGGCTTCAGTTTCAGGGGTTGTTGTGGCAAGGGAGATCTTGGAGAGAGTCAAATAAAGGAAGGAGAAATAAATATGTCTGTTACTGTGATTGTGGGCGCTCAATGGGGCGATGAAGGAAAAGGGAAGATAACGGATTATCTTGCAGAGAGGTCAGAAGTGGTGGTGAGGTACCAAGGAGGCAATAATGCAGGGCATACTGTAGAAAAAGATGGTGTTCAGTATAAGCTTCATCTCATTCCTTCTGGAATACTATACCCTGACAAAATATGTGTAATTGGCAATGGGGTAGTAGTTGACCCTTCGGCTCTTTTGAAGGAGATTGAGGATTTAAAAGCTAAAGGAGTGGAAGTGAAGAGGATAATTTAAAAATCAGCGATAGAGCCCATGTAGTTTTTCCCTATCACATAAAAGAAGATGAACTAGAAGAAAAAGGAAAGGGCGATGAGGACTTAGGGACTACAAAAAAAGGAATAGGGCCTTGTTATAGGATAAGACAGAGAGAATAGGCATAAGAATGTGTGACCTTATGAATGCCGAGGTTTTCAGGGAGAAGCTTAAAAAGAATCTAGGAGAGAAAAAAATAAAATTTTTAAAGATATTTACGGTGAAGAGGGGATTTGATTTCGAGCAAATCTTTGAAACTTACAGGGAGTATGCAGAAAGGTTGAGACCTTATGTGACTGATTACTTCTGTTCTGCTTTACAATTTAGCAAAGGAAGGTAAAAAAATCTTGTTTGAAGGGGCCCAGGGGACTCTTCTAGATTTGGATTTTGGTACTTATCCCTATGTTACGGCTTCTCATCCTGTGGGCTGGAGGAGCTACTGTAGGAGCGGTATAGGTCCTACGATGATTGACAATGTGATAGGTGTTGTCAAAGCGTATACTACGAGGGTAGGAAAGGACCTTTTCCTACAGAACTTAAAGATGAAATTGGAGATTTTTTGAGAGAAAAAGGCTATGAATTATGGGACAACTACTGGAAGACCTAGAAGGTGCGGATGGATAGATATTGTAATGCTAAGATATGCTGTCAGAGTCTCTGGCATAACGAGCCTTGCTCTCACAAAACTAGATACTTTGGCAGGACTTGAAAAAATAAAAATATGCACAGGGTACAAAATTAACGGAAAGATTATTGAGGATTTCCCGGCAAGCCTCGAAGAATTGAAAATGTGTGAACCCATATACGAAGAAATGGAGGGCTGGAGTGAGAATATACAGGATGTGAGAAGCTTTGAAGACTTACCTTTGAATGCGAAAAAATATGTAAAAAGGTTAGAAGAAACTCGTAGGATGGAATTTAGCATAATTTCTGTAGGTCCCGAAAGAGAAGAGACTATCGTTTTGAGGAATTTTTGATAAAAAGCTTGACATTATACCCTCGGGTAAGTATAATATATAAAATGTCAGGAGAATTTAATAGGTAAAAAGGTGCTGGCGTAGCTCAATAGGTAGAGCAGCTGACTTGTAATCAGCAGGTTGAAGGTTCGAGTCCTTTCGCCAGCTCCATTTTTTTAACTTCAAAATTAAATTTGGTCACAAAATGGTCACACAAATAAGAAGGACACAATAACCCTTTGGTGTCCTTCTTATTCTTTTAAAAAGTCTTCAAATTTTTTGATTTGCTTCCTTTCTGCTTCAATAGTAATATTTGCATAAAAGTCCATTGTTATGCCAATTTTGTGAATGTCCTAATATTTTAGAAATTATCTTCATTGGTATACCTGCTTGAACTAAAAGAGTTGCACAAGAATGTCTTAGATCGTGAAATCTTATTAAAGGGCAGTTCCGGGTGTTTTAAAAGCATTTTATGAAATTTTTTTGCTTACATAACCCGGTTCTTTAAATCTTCCATCTTCCCATACACTTATGTACCCGTCATACTCTTTTACATATTTATCCCCAAACAGCAGTTTATTTTCTTCTTGTTTTCTTTTTTCTTCTTTCAGTGCATCAATTACTTTTTTTATTAGTGGTATTTTTCTTACACTCTTTTCAGTCTTGGGTTCTCTAAAAATTAATTCTCCTTTTACAACTTGAGCTTGTCTTCTTACTATCATTTCTTCTTTCTCAAAATCGATGTCTTCCCATTTTAATCCGCAGATTTCACCTATTCTCAGTCCTTCATATAATCCAAGAATTAAGTGTATATAAATTGGAGAATCTTTAAATATTTCCTCAGCTTTATATGCAGCAGCAGTGCTCCACACAGTCATTTCTTTTTTATCTCTCGAGGGTGGTTCTACGTGATCACACGGATTTTTGCTTATGTACTGCCATTTAACGGCTCGGTTTAACGCTGATCTTAAAACTCTGTGGTGATAATTAATAGTAGTATTGGATAAGCCTAATTCTTTGAGCTTGTTGTAATATTTTTGAATTTCTAAAGGTTTTAAATTAGCTAATTCGATGTTACCTAAGTATGGTTTAAAATATAAATTAATAAGTTCTTCATAAGATTTCAATGTTTTTGGAGCTAATCTGGGTAAGCAGTGCTCTTTATACCATTCGTCCAAAAATTTTCCAAGCGTAATCTTAGACAGAAATAATTCTCCTTTTTCAAGTTTATAAAGAATTTCCTGCAGGGCTTTTTCAGCCTCTTTTTTTGTTTTAAAGCCCGAAAAACGCTTTTGCTTCCTTTTGCCGTTTTCATCACGCCCTACATCGACAACAATACTCCATTTTGAACCCCGCTTTGTGATATGCCCCCTCACAGTAATGCCTCCCTGTCCAATTCTATTATTGTCTCAGGAAGTTTTAGAATGTTAATAAATACATAGTAATTCCACTTACCCAAATGCTGTAAAACATACATAGCAAATATATTAGCATCTTTTTCAATTCGATTCTCAGAAAATAATGTAAACTTAGTTAGGTATGGAGTATTAACACGAGTATGTAGAACTGCATGTCCAAGCTCATGAGAGCAGACAATCAGCTTCATTGCTTCATCAAGATTTTGATTAATTATTATGTACTTATTCCGCTTGTGGTACTTGTAATATCCTAAGATACTGCCTAAATCACACTCTATAACATTAACGTTAAGATGTTCTGCTATCTTGAAAGGATTAGCAGAATCAGTTCTTTTAATAAGTTTTTTTGTTATCTTTTGTATTTCATCTTTGGTGTACATTAACAATTGCATCACCTTCATTTCAGGGATTACTTTCTGTATTTTTTAGGAGTGTACTTTTTTCTTATTCATTAATCTAGCATGTTTTAAAATCATTTCAAAAGAATCTTTAAGATATTCCTTAGTCTCTTCATCCACCGGCTCACCGTTAAAGAAGGCCAGCCCTTCCGCACTTGTGAGGTCCTTCATCCACTCTTCCAGAGTTTTAGCAATATCTTTTTTATCCTTTTCTGTAAGTTTTGGCTGCCATTCTCTAGATTTTTCTGCTTCAATATAACCAATTTGCTTAAGTAAATCATTTAACTCCATATTCATTGCTTGAGCTATCTTCTTAAGTGTTTCTATTGTAGGCATAACTTCTTTTCCTGACCGGGGGTCTATTCCGTTTTCTAAATTATTTATATAGGAATGACTTAAACCAGCTTTTTTTGCAAATTCTCTGAGAGACATTTTATTTTCTTCTCTGAATTTCTTTATCAATTCTCCTAGTTTCATTTTCATCACCTTAGTTTAATTATATGTAAACTATTGATTACAAACAAGAAAATTTTTTAATAATTTTGTACAACATACTTGACAAAATGGTAAGATGAATATATAATTAAAGTGTAAATCATAAAATACACAAAGTAAGGTGACGTAAATTATGAAGAACACAATAAAGAATATAAGGAAAGAGAAAAAAATCTCACAAACCCAACTAGCTAAACTTACTGGTATTTCACGGCCATACCTCTCTGAAATAGAAAATGGTAAAGTTAATCCTAGTGCAAAGGTAATCTTAAAAATAGCAAAAGCATTAGGTACAGAAGTAGAAAAAATGTTCAATACTTATAATCAAGATGTAAATCATGGTGTACAAAAGTCATAAAAATGTCAGGATGCTTTACAAAGCTATTATACCTCAAATCACACCTTTTTTAAACAAGGGAGGTAAAAAATCATGGATAACAGAATAACAATAAAATTTGAAATTGACATTACGGACGTTATAGCTCAAATCATGCAGCTTCTTGGCACTGCAGAAAAAGATAAAGAAGAACAAAAGCCTTTATCCTTACTTGATGCTTATACAATAGATGAAGCAGCAAAAGTGCTGGGCGTAAGCAAAAGCTATATGTATGAGCTTGCAAAACATAAGGATTTTCCTGCTATGAAAATACACGGCAGAAAAATAATCATACCTAGGAGAGGCTTAGAAGAGTGGATGCAGAAGAAGTTTGAAGATGAAAAAGGCAGCAGTAAAGTAATTGCCATGGGAGGAAGAAGATAATGTGGATTGAATTTAAGCCCATAAAAAATAAAGACTTACTCCTCAAAGTAGCAGAGGGACTTATGAAGGTAGTACAAATTAGAATAGAAAAAGCCGAGGAAGGCTGGAAACTAATGATAAAGACATAGTATATAGCCGCAGTATGCCCAAAATACGGAACAAAAAAGTTGCATAAGTTATTGGAGGGGTATTTTGTGGATGTAGAATTAGTAAGAAAATATTACTTTGAAAATAAATTAAAGATTGTAGAAATAGCAAAAATATTGGGAGTTAATAAATCTACAGTTTCAAGGGCTTTAAAACAGTTTCCGGAATTTGAAAAAGAGAAAGAACGCCGCAAAAAGGAAAATCAGGAAAAAGCTAAGCAGTGGAGAAATGAGTATAAGAAGCAGAAAAGGGAGCAGTATGATGAAGATTATGAATTAGTGCTAAAAACTCATCGAGAAGATGCTGCAGCGCTTTCAAGAAAAGGCAGACTCAGCGATGACGTTCTTATAAAATTATGCATAACTCACTATTATTATAACAAACAAAAAGAAAGGCTTGTCTTCAACGAAAGTGCTGGGAAAAGGCCTACGGACTTACCTAGGTCGGTGTACGTGCATAAAAATGTGTTGAAGCAGTTTAGAGTATCTGATCAATAATAAAAATTTTAGCTTAAACCAATTTATTTTTATTTGGAAGGAAGAAGCTAAAAATGAGGTTAATAGTTATTATAAGCTTAATAATTTTTATTTTCGTTATAATTTTCCCCATGGTTTACAACATAAACAGTTTACATAAAGAACATATTATAAGAAGCAAAATAGAAAGTATTGCAGAAAAATATATCAAAGATGTTGAAAGAGACGGCTATTTAAGTTACACAATATATAAAAAAATAGAACATGAAATAGATCAGGCAGTGAGTTACAAAGGCATTACATCTTACCATTTTATCACAGGAACATTTGAAAGAAAAACAAAAGGTGAAGAAGTATTTATAGAAATTGATTATGGAGCATTTTCATTGCTTTATAATGTAAATGTAAAAGTTATTAAATTTGGAGTAAGTAGTTACGAGAATAAACAATAACTTTACCTTAAATATTTCTTTGAATGTTCTATTTGGTAACTATACATTTCAATTAAATAACTTTTTCGCTTGGCGTCAATGTATATAAAAAAGAGCGACATAAGTATCAATCCAAGAAAGCATATCATTAAAATCATAACTACTTTATATGTGGCATCATTGAATGTTCTAAAGCCATCTTTAATAACTACGTCAAGAAATCCACTATATTTTTTATAATCTATGTTCTGTTGTAATTTAGGGAAAGTGTTTAAAATGCTAGAAATAAGAGTCACTGCATAATTATTGATATTGTTTATGTAAAGAATATATATTGTTAAAACTGACTGAAGTAGTAATACATAGAAAGCAGTGCTAACTGATGTTAAAATTTTCATACTGTTTTCTACCACTTCTTTTTTTACTTTACTTTCTATGATGATATCTTTCAATATTTTTTTCTGAAATCTATAAGTGCGAATTTTTTCTCTTATCTTTTCCTTGTTTTTGTTAATGTATTTGTTGTAATTGAATATCGAATGTATAAACCATGACCAGATGTTTTTATCAAAAAACTCCAAGTTTTTGTGTAATTCCATATGTGACAATTTAAACACCTCCATCTTGTGTAACTTTCATTACATATATAATTTCGGTATATAATTGAAAAACTTAGAATGATAGGAATTTGTCATGTAGAAAGGATTAGATTAAACCTTGAATTAACCTTAGAAATATCATAGAATGAAAATAAGGACGTAAAAAGAATAAGATGCGTGCAAAAAAATGTTATCAAGATTTATAACTAAAGCAAATGGAGGCTTTCTTATGAATGAGGATAAAATCCTTTATTTATTAGAAAAAGTTTATACTGAGTTTAGCAGTAAATTTGATGAATTTGCCAAAAGATTTGATGCTGTGGAAGAAAGAATAGCAGGAGTAGAAAAAAGGATATCAGGAGTAGAAGGTAAAATAACGGGAATAGAAGAAAAGATAGAACATGTAGAAGAAGAAGTGAAAAAATTAGGAATAAAAATAGATACTGAAATTACTGATAAAATAAGAGCTTTATTCGATGACAGACAGCTTCTGCACGAAAAAATTGATGAGATAGACGAAAAAATTGACATGCTTCAGCTGGACGTAAACAACTTAACAGTTAAAACATTATATCACGACAACCGCATAAAAGAGCTGAGCAAAAAACTGGGTGTTTGATAAGCCCGGTTTTTTCTATTTTATTGAGGATTTTTATGAAAGGAGATGAAAACTTGAATACTCTTTATACTGCCGGCCTAGCAGCCGGTATTTTCTTTGGGATAGTTTTGGGAGCTTTAATTGTACTCATTTTAAGCATATTAAAGGAGGTGCAAAATTGAGTAAGTTTGTGTATATCTGTCACCCTTACAGCGCTAATCCTGCAGCAAATAGGGTTAAGTTTGATAAAATTTTTAGGTTTATAAGAAACAACTTCAAAGAAGTAGTGCCGTTTTCTCCTGTTCATGCATTTGGCGAGTTCTATAATGATAAAAATGAGGAGGATAGGAAGGAGGTGTTGAAGCTGTGCACAGATGTTTTGAAAAAGTGCGATGAAGTGTGGGTGTTTGGTAACTGGGAAAGTAGTGAAGGCTGCAGGCTTGAGGTTAAAACTGCCGAAGAAAATGGGATCAAGGTGAAATTTTTTAATGAGGAGGTAGGCTTATGAATGGAATTACGCCTGTTGATGAGGCGCAAATAAGTGCATTTTTGTGGAAGATTGCAAACTTTGTAATGGATGTAGGTATTGTTATAGCAGTAATTTTTATTGCAGTAAATGGATACAGGTTTTACACTTCAGGACATAATCCCAGCAGGAGAACAGAAGCGATGATGGGTCTTTTCTGGTCTATATTAGGAGGAATAGTGGTAGTTGGTGCAAAATTTTTCGCAGGTGTAATCCTCGGCTTTAAGCCGTAGTAGGGATGTGATTTGTGTGAGAATGTTTGAAGTGCCTGTTCAATTAGAAAGAGAAGAAAAAATATTCGGCGGGAATTTTTCTATTAGGCAGATGATATTTATTATTGTTGGTATAGGAATTGGCGCGGTTTTCTTTACAAAATATTTTTCAAAAGATTTATTTACTGCAGTAATTGTATGGATCGCTTTTTCAGCGGCAGGAGCATTTATGGCTTTTTTTAAAAAAGATGATGTAGAAATAGATAAGTATATTGTAATGTATTTGAGGTTTCTACTTTCTCAAAAAGAGTACCTATTTATTGGAGGTGGGAAATAATGCTTTTTAAAAAGAAAAGCAGTGCAGACTTTTTAGACATTGAAGATATAAAAGATGGGCTTTTGGTCTTAAAAGGTGGGAGATACAGGGCGGTTGTAACAGCCGACCCTGTAAATTTTTCTCTTCTCTCGGAAGAAGAGCAGGAAGGCCTTGAAGCTGCTTTTATGAACTTACTTCTTTCTTTATCTTTTCCACTTCAGTTTTTTACAGTCGTTAAGCCTGTAGATGTTTCTGAATCAGTAGCGGAATTTAGAGAAGGGCTTCAGCTTCTTCCCGATGGAATGATAGAGTACGAGAGAGAGCTGGAGGAGTTTCTTGGATACTTTTCAAAGCAGACTATTACTACAGAGTCCTATGTGGTTGTTCCTTACGATGACTCTTCAAGAGAATATAATAGAGCAAGAGGAGAATTAATGAGGAGAGTGCATATGGTTGCTGAAGGCCTTGCTAAGTGCGGACTCATGCCGAGAGTTTTAGGTACTGATGAGCTTTTGGAGCTCATGTTTTTTGTGCTTAACAGGGATGGAAGTATTAAAGTCAATGCTCTTATTAAAGCGGGGGCTTTAGAGCTGCACAAAAAGGGGGTCAGGTTAAGTGCTGAAACTAAAAAAGAACAATAAAGAATCTTCTAAGGAGGACTTAACTCTTTTCAAGAGAGTTCCCACAGTTGTAGAGATGATTTCGCCTGACGGCTACCTAATAGAAAAGGACTATTTAAAAGTGGGCAAGAAGTTTTTCAGATTGTATGTGCTTTTGGATTTTCCGCAGGCTGTCTATGTTGGATGGCTGGAAGATGCGAAGCTTCTTGGAAATGTCGATATATCGGTTCACGTTGCGCCTGTCGATGCGAGAGATGCTGTAAATCAGCTCACAAAAAAGATTACCCAGTACCAGTCCCAGTACATGCTGGACGAACAAAAAGGCAGTATATATGAGCTTGGGCTTTTGAGAAAAGCAGTGCAGGACCTTGAAGGACTGAGAGAAAACATACAGATGAACAGAGATAAGCTCTACTACGTTACAGTTATTGTTTCGGTTTCTGCAGATTCGCTGGAAGAGCTCGATAAGAGCTCAAAAATTCTGGAAGAGGTTCTGGCAGGTAAAAGCATAAGAGCAAGAAGAATGTTTCTGAGGCAGAGCGAAGCTTTTAAAAGCTTTGTACCTATCTTGGAAAATCGCTGTGAAGATCTCTCAAGAAATTTTAATACAGGTGCTGCTGCATCACTTTTTCCTTTTGCTTCTCCGGAGTTTTCCCACAAGAAGGGGATACCGCTTGGAGTAAATCTTTTTACTGGGAGCCCTGTAATTTTTGACAACTTTATAGGACCGCCATTTATGACAAACTACAACTTGGGGATATTCGCAACCTCCGGAGCAGGCAAGTCTTTTTTGGTTAAGCTTCTGTCTATGAGAGGAGCGCTTTTAGGCATAAGAACAGTTTTTGTTGACCCTGATAGGGAGTACAACCGCCTTGTGCAGAAGATGGGAGGAAGTATTGTTAAGATAAGCACAGATGCAGAAAACATAATTAATCCCTTTGACCTTGAAGAAGAGGAAGATGAAGGCGGAGCAAAGTATGTTGATATAATTCAAAAAATATCCGAGATAAAGGCTTTGGTTGGAATGATAGTGGAAGGAGTTATGAAGGACAGGATTTCAGCAGAGGAATTAGCTGCTGTTGAGGAAGCAGCAAGGGAGGAGTATGAGGCAAGAGGAATAAATAAAGACCCGGGCTCTTTATATGTAGAAAATGCTGTAGAGGATGGAGCATTTTACTTTAAGAAGAAAAAAGAAATGCCTACCCTGTCGAGCTTTGTTGAAAGGCTTAAGAAAAATCCAAGAGGAGAGAGAATTGCTGCTGTTTTAAAACCTTTTTTGAAGGGCGGCACCCTGGGCATATTTGACGGACAGACAAATGTTTCGTTGAAAGATTCATATCTTGTTAATTTTGATATATTCGACATAAAGGATCAGTTTCTAAGGACATATGCCATGTATGTTATAACAAACTGGGTGTGGGAGAAGTTTGTGAAAAAGGATGTAAAGCAGAAGAAAAGGGTTGTGGTGGATGAGGCGTGGATGTTTATGAAGTACAAAGACACAGCATATTTTCTGGAGAATTTGTCAAGGAGGGCGAGAAAGAGAAACACCTCTCTCGTATAATATGATTTGGAAATTATCAAGAAGTTTTTTTACTTCTTGATAATTGAGCGTGCCTTTGCGAAAATTAATTTAGGTTGGTCTGGGGTCACTCTTAACACCCCCTGTAGCTTTTCAAATACAGCCTACTCAAGTAAGAGTGAGACCCCTGCGGTGCAGTACTAGTTTCTCACTCGTGAGCTGAGCCAGCAGGCATTCCGGCCCCTAGATTCAGCAGGCTAGGGGTGCACCCCCGGTTGCCCTGTCAAGCTCTTATCGCCCGCGAGGCTGTTAGGTACTGCACCCGCAGGGCACGCCCCTAATCCTGGCCAACCAAAGGAGGGATATCTGGTGGCTCAGGTTATCTTTGCAGGCATCGATGTCAGCGCCTCTAAGCTGGATCTCGTATGCATCGATGAAAATGGTAATCAACTTTCTCCTGCTAGGTCTTTCTCCAATAATGCTGAGGGCGCAAATGCGCTGGTGGATACTTTAGTTTCACTAGCAACTAAATCCAATGTCTCGCAACTTAATCTTGGATTAGAAGCTACTTCTATCTTCAGTATTCCACTTAGAGATTTCCTTTTGGATGCACCTCAGTTAAAGCCTTATTCGGTCCAGGTGTATGAAATTAATCCTTCTCTTGTATCCGGGTTTAAAAAAGCTTTCGGCTCAAGACTCCCTAAAACTGATGCCTTAGATGCCTATATAATTGCTGAGAGGCTTCGCTTTGGACATCTTACTCCATACAGCCATGAAGTTTCTGTTACTGCACCTTTGCGTCAGCTTACAAGGCTTAGATTACATCTTGTCGAACTCCTTGTTGATGAGAAAAATCGAGCTTTGAATTTGCTCTTTTTGAAATTCTCTAATTACAAACAGGACAATCCCTTTACCAACGTCTTTGGCAGAGCGTCCATTGAAGTCCTGAAAGAATTTACCCCTGATGAAATAGCTCAGATATCCATAGAAGAACTTGCAGAGTTTATTCAGTCTCACGGAAAAAACAGATTCACTAATCCTGAAGAAATTGCTACTGCTCTAAAGCAAGCCGCAAACCGTGCTTACCGCCTAAACTCTAAAATGGAACAGGCCTGTGAGATAGCTCTTTCTTTAACTCTTCAAAACATTGAGCATCTCAAAAGGCAGATTAAAAGCCTTGATAAGGTTATTTCCAGAGAGCTTAAAGCTATCCCTCAAACACTTACTACAGTTAAGGGTTTAGGCGATGTGTCGGCTGCAGGAATAATCGCTGAAATAGGCGATATTAAGCGTTTTAAAAACGAAGCCTCTCTTGCTCAGTATGCTGGCCTCACCTGGACCCGTTATCAGTCGGGCGACTTTGACGCTGAAGAGCGTCGTTTGACAAAGAGCGGGAACAAATACCTCCGCTATTACTTGGTCATGGCCGCAAACTCGTTGCGGGTGCACAACGAGGAATACAAGGCCTATTATCAGACCAAGTATCAGGAGGTTCAAAAGCACCAGCATAAGAGAGCGCTGGTATTGACTGCCCGCAAACTTGTTAGGCTGGTCTTTGCACTGCTGAGCAAAGGCCAAATCTACAAAGGGGCGGTGAAGAGTTAATTTTGTCTTTTAAAACCTATTAATTGCTACTTTTGAAGCCAATTTTTACCATATTAATTGGCTAAGGGTATTATTGTCTTTTTTTGCTTTGATAATTTTATTTTCCAATTTTAAGGTATTGACATATTACCGTGAGTCTTACTGTTGCGAGTCAGTCTTTTATAGAATTTTCAAATTCATCAGAAGGAAAAGCGGTTTTAACAAATCTGGCGGCTGTATTTTTAATGAAGCAGGCACCGACCGACATAGATTCAGTGCAGGAGGTGTTTCACCTATCACAGGGTGAAAGGGAGTTTCTAACCTCCTGCGGGGTTGGCGAAGCGCTGTTTTTGGTCGGCAAAAATAAAACTGCCGTTAAGGTGGTGGCAAGCGATTATGAGAAGAAGCTCATTTCTACAAATCCGAATGAGTAGACTGTTTGTTTTATTTGTACTTTTTGTGTTTTTGCTCAATGCAGCTGCTTATGCTGAAACACCTTCTGTTACAAATTCAAGTTCCTCGCAGCCGCAGGAGGACCAGGGAAGCCTTATAGAAGAGCTCATTGCTGCACCAATAAACGGGCTTTATTCAGCAATTCAGCTTCTAGGACTTAAAGGATTTGATGAGCTTATATTCAACACATCCTACGGTGAGCTGGCACCTTACAGCCCGCAGGAGTGGAATATTGTGATGACATGGTATATAAGAATAAGAGATGCTGTGTGGGTGCTCCTTTTAATTGCAGTAGCTGCCCAGGGGTACAGGTTTATGACATCCAGTGTTAATCCGTCCAAAAGAATAAACTTCATGCAGAGTGTTTTAAGTGTGATATATGCATTTTTCATAATACTTTTTATGCCGTACTTTATAAGGCTCATGTTTCAGGCAAACAATGCTCTTGTCGACTTATTCCACGGTATTGCTCAGAGTATGGGAGCAGTAGGAAGTACTTTTGATATAAATGATATTAAAACGGGGAATGTTCTTGCAACTGCTATTGTCAAGCTGGGCTATATCGGCATCCTTCTTTATTTTAACTTTTTGTATCTGATAAGAAAGTTTGTGCTGACCTCTATGTTTGTACTTACACCAATTGTAGCATGGAGCTGGACAATATCGGGAAGGAAAGAAGGCATAGGGGTTGTAATGGGAGAAGTTGCTTCAAACGCTTTTATGCAGGCAGCACATGCTTTAGTTCTGTCGTTGTATTTAGTACTCATAAAAGCTGGGGTTTCGACGGATTTTTCGCCGTGGTGGGCGCAGATTTTTGGGATGGTGTGCTTGATACCTACTGCAAACGTCATACGGGACCTGCTTCAGGGCTGGCTTAAATTCCTGGGAGTCAATGAAGAGAAGTGGGCAGGAGCAGCAACTTTGGGACTTACGGGGCTTGTAGGGCTTGCAAATATTGCAAAGACTGCTGCAGCCCCAAAAATTTCTTTTCCTTCAGGAAGCGATTCAGCAGCACCGACTTTATCTTCGGCAGCAGGTCCTGCAGTGTTTGGGGTTAAAGTGGGAACTACGGCCGCCAGTGTTGGAAGTACTGTTGGTGCACTGATAGGCGGTGCAGCTTCTATACCTTTAAGAACAATGGGAGTGGATGTGACAGAACACTTTAGAAATATCGGCAGCTTCGCCGGTAAAGTTATAACTGCTCCTCCTGCTACGGCAGGAGCTTTAGTAAAGGATGCGTACAGCAGGGGTAAGGAGAGTGGGACCGGCTTTATTGGAGGACTGTCTCAGGCTGTTGGAATGGAAAAAATACTGAATGAAAGAGATGCGGCTGAAGCGCTGGGTAGAGCAGGAGGAATGATTTTAGGATCCGTGTATGGTTATAAGGGAAGTGAGGTAGGAAGAAGGATAGGAGGAGCGGTTGGAAGATACGGCCTCCATGCGGTTTCACTCATTGCTCCGGCAGTTTTAACATCAAATACGGATGCATTTAGATGGAGAAGCTGAGCTTTTAAAAGGCTTTTAAGCCCCGAAATTAGGCAGGGGGTATACTTCTATTCCCTGCCTGATTTTTTAGGTGTTAAAAGCGGAATATGGGAGGGTTTAGTGTGATGGATGAAAGAGATGAATATGAAGAATACCTTAAGAGAGCAGCAGTTGTGAAAGCTGCTGAAGAATGGGATGAGCCTATATTTCAAAAGGCGGAATCATATGAAGGAAGTGGTTTTGGCATTGTAGGGTTTCTGGTGATTTTTTATCTACTCGACAAAGCAGTAAGCTTTTTAATTAAGGCAGAGATGGTTGTAAGACCTTATTTCAAAGAAATTATGTCCTTTTTGAACTGGATTTTTGGATATATTCATTTTTTTAACATATGCTGAAAAATTACTGACAGAACCCCTTCGGGAACCTGCCAGGAATTTTTCAGGCGTAAATCTTATGAAATTTTAAATAAAAATATAGCTTTAGGTGAGGATATATATGGATAACCTGGTTATGATTCTTAAAAACGCAGTTAAAAACATAATATCAAGATACCTGTGGAAAGCTGTAAAACCTGTGCTCCTTACTTTTCTGCCTTACTTGACAATAATGATTTTGGTAATACTTATACTTCTTTCAATTTTTGGTGCAGCTCCTAAACAGACGGCGGAAGGGAAAGAAAAGGTGAAGAAGTATGTTGAAAGCATTAAGCCGGAAGCTGTGTCAAAGTACAAACAGGAAGAAAATTTTCAGCTGCCGTGGGGACTTGTCTACGCTGTTGAGGAGTATGCAAACGGCTGGAGAAAAGACGTTGATATGGCAAGGGTTAAAAGAATAGCTGATGGCCTTAAGCCGGAATTTGAGTATATGGATTATACTGAAAAAATTGTGAGGACTGGATTTGAAGTTGATGCAGATGGAAACGTAAATCCTAAGGAGGAGGTCATTTACGTACCAGTTAAATTACTCACACAGGCAAGAACTTATGAAGGGATTTATGTGTTTGAGTATCAAGAAGTGACCGATATAAAAGGAAATGAATCTCACACATATATGGCTTTGAAGGGGATGGAGTTTTATGAAGACTATTCTAAACTTGATGCTGTAATAGCAAGAGAAATTAAAACAAGCTCTTACGGTAGTTATGAAGGAAAAACTAAAACCATTGAGTTTTCTGGAGGGAAGCTTCTGTGGCCTGTTCCTTCAAGCCATACAGTTACTTCACCTTTTGGGATGAGGTTCCATCCTGTGTTAAAAACATACAAGATGCATACAGGTATTGATATAGCAGCAAATACGGGAGATGAAATTGTTGCAGCTGCCGATGGTATCGTAAGAGCAGCTGGTTCTTATGGAGGTTACGGTAATACCGTAATAATTGACCATAATGATGGAATTTCAACCCTCTATGCTCACTGCTTAATGGTGCTTGTTAGGTCTGGACAAGCTGTTAAGCAGGGTCAGAAGATAGCACTGGTCGGAAGCACAGGTATTTCTACAGGGCCTCACCTGCATTTTGAAGTAAGAATAAACGGAACTCCTGTAAATCCTTTAGGAGATATAAATGTGCCGGCAGGAAGTGTTGTAATGAATGATAATATCGACAGAAAACTTATTCTGGAGACAGGAATTGCTTTTATGAAAGGCGATCAAAACTTAGAGTGGCTGCTGGGCACCAATGCAAGCAGAGAATATGCGGCAAAACCCGGTAAAATACCAGAAGATTTGTTGCCTGTGTTTAAAGAAGCAGGAAAAGAATACGGCATTCCGTGGTATGTGCTTGCAGCAATAGCTTTTAGAGAATCAAGTTTTAATCCAAATGAAATAGGTCCATATTTGCCGGAGCTAAAAACAAGGGCTGTAGGTATGATGCAGTTTCTGCAAAGTACATTTGACGAGTATGCTGTAGACGGCAACAACAATGGAATAAAAAGTCCTTTTGAGCCTGAAGATGCAGTTTTCACTGCTGCGAGATATTTAGCGGCAAATAGAGATGTTTATTTAAGGAAAGGGTTTAATGAAGATGAGGCTTTAAGATATGCGGTATGGCACTATAACCACGCATGGTGGTATGTAGACCAGGTAATGGCTACTGGAGAAAAGTATAAAAATAACTACCCGTGAGGTGTTTTTTATGGAGAGGAGAAATAGAGCTGCTGCTTTAGCGAGCAGGATAATTCCTTATCATCCGGAATACAGAAAGATAACCGGCTCTGTTACTGCCGCAATTTTGTTTGAGCAGCTGGAGTACTGGTTTGACAGGTATAACTACAACAGCTTTTATAAATTTCTTGAGCCGGCTCCGGACCATCCTTCTTATGCTCCCGGCGACAGCTGGGTAGAAGAGCTGGGATTTTCTGTTGAGGAGTTTAGAACTGCTTTTGATAGGATTGGTGTAAGGTACAATTCAAAGACAGAGTTTTTAAAAGCTAAGGAGGAAGGAAGACTTTTTATCAAAAACGGAGAAGAAAAGTTCTACTGCAGCTTTATAGACAAGCAGAAAAATGTGACCTACTATGTAAGAAACAACGAACTTGTCGACAGACTGCTGGATGAGCTCACCCACAAAGAAGTAGAAGGAGAACCTGAGTTTGTAAAGCCGGAGATAAAGAATGAGAAAGCAATGCAGCCAGATATTTTTGTAAAAGGAGAGAGGGGTCCATCTCCGGAGATGGTAAATCCCAATCTCCCGAGATTGGAAAAGTCCATCTCTGGAGATAGGGAAAGTCCATCTCCCGAGATGGTAAATCCCGAGCTCCCTATATCAATAGATTACATCAGTAGATTACATCATAAGATTACATCAGTCAGTCAGTCAAATAATATGGAGATAGACAGTGATGGACTGACTGACGGACAGACTCTAAATCAGTCAGTCAATCAGTCAGATGATTTTGACAGTGAGGTTATAAAGGAACTTAAAGAAAAGTACATGCTGACAGAGGAAGATATAAAAGTCTGTTTAAGGAAAATGAAAGGGCGGAACATACGAAGCCCTGTTAATTTTTTGGAAAAGATAATTGAAAATTACATCAAAGAAAAATCTGTGATGGAGGCTGTGAGAAAAGCAGATGGAAGTGGTTTTTTTGTGCCCAAAAACTATTTCAACAGCTACTCACAGAGAAAATATGACGTAGAAGAACTGGAGAAAAAACTACTGGAGCGGTCAATGAAAAGAGAAGACGATGGATGAAGGAGGAGATGAGTATGATACTTCTTGCAACCGGAATCGAAGCGCTGGATAAAAAGCTTTCTGATGTACTTCCTAATACTGCAGCAGTGTACTACAGGGAAGCTGTTTTTAATTTTAATTTTGATACCCTGATTTTTTCCGAGGCTCTTGAAGGCAGCTTACCAACAGAAAATCTGCTTTTTGAGGTGAGAAAAAGAGGAAGGAGGGTTATTTTCCTTGCAGGAGAAAGCATTAATAAAGACCTCACAGCAAAACTTTTCATAATGGGAATATATGACCTGGTATTTGATCCTGTAACAGCTGAAAAAGTAAAAGAGGTCCTTGAAAAGCCCAGAAACTTTGGAGATGTAAGCTATCTGCTGACGGATTTAACTAGCAGTGAACTGAAAATTGAAAGCTTTGCAAAAAGTATAGAAACCGCAAAAAAGCAGATAGAAGGCATAGCAAAATTTTTAGGCGAAAGCTACAGATGCACCGACCTAAACGAAGGCTTATTAAAAATTGAACAGCTTTTAGTAAAGGAGGTTCTTTATGAGCAGGATTATTAAAATTGCTTTAATAACAGCTGCTGTTTCTGCAGCTTTTATGCTTGTGTTTATGCAGAATATTCAAAAGACAGAAAAAGTGGTTGTTGTGGAAAAAGACATACCTGCAGGCACTGTTATCTCAGAGGATGCAGTAAAAATAATTGATGTGCCTGCTTCGGTAGTTAATCCTAACTATGCCAGAAGCTTATCCGATGTTGTGGGAAAAGTTGTGAAAGAAGGAAGAGTGAAAGGAGATTTTATTCCACTTGAAATTTTAACCTCAAAAGATGCTCAATCCTTGGGTCCCGATCATGCTGTAATGACAGTTCCTGTAACTTTTGTAGAAGCAAAAACACTTCAGTCAGGGGATACAGTGAGCTTTATAGTTTTTGACCAGACGGGCTCTAAAGTTCTTGACGGCTTTAAGGTAATCTCGGTTGTGAAGGAAGACTCTGACAAGGCAAGCTTAATTCTCAACGCAGACTTAAACTCTGCAGCACAGCTTGTGCCGTACTTAAAGCTTAATTCATTCAAAGTAGTAAGAAGGTGATAAAAATGGTTATTACAGTATTCAGCCCCAAAGGCGGTGTTGGAAAAACCACAATTGCTTTAGCTCTTGCAAAAGTGTTAAGTGAGACAAACAAAGTGTGTACCGTGGAGTGTGATTTTTCTCCGGGAGATTTTGTTTCTTTACTTGATTTAGACAAAGAGAAAAACATAGTCAATGCATGTCTGGGAGATTATAAAGCCTGCCTTCAGAGACCGGCAGGTGAGAGATTTGACGTCATAGTCGGCGGCTTTCCAGACATGCAGGAAAGCTTAAAGTATGCAGATGTGGAAAAGCTTATTGACAGCCTTTCAGGTGAGTATGATTATGTGCTTATAGACTTACAGCCTCAGGTTTCTGAGGTTACCGTCGCTGCACTTTTAAAAGCTGACAGAGTTTTGTTTGTCTTAGAAGATGACATATCAGCAGTTTCAAGAACAGTTGGAATTCTTGAGTATCTAAGACTGCACGGCTTTTTAGATACAAGCAGGGCCTGTGCAGTAGTTAATAAAGTTAAGGGAAAAAAGAAATACATCACTGCTGTAGATTTAGGAATACCGGTTATTTATTCTATTCCTTATTTGCGCAGATTGAGTGAGTACAAAGATAAGAAAATGATAAAGCATGCCAGAAGCTTAAAAGATGCTCTTTTTGGATTAAAAAAAGAAAAATCTTTATGGAGGAGGCTTTTAAATGGCTTTAAGAGAGTTAAGCAGAAAGATAAATGATGGAGCGGTAGATGTTGAGAGGATGACAGATGAGATAAGGGAAGTCATGATGAAGCACCACGGCAAACCGAATATAAAGGAGATACTGAGAGAAGAAGTGAAGGAATATCTCAGAAAGAGATACCCTTTTGCACTGGATAGGCTTATGGAGTACACAGAAATGCTCTACTCTTCTCTATACGGCTTGGGAATTATAGAAAAGTACCTTAAGGACCCGGAAGTTACAGACATACATGTGAACGGCACAAAGATAATGTACAAAAAAGCAGGAGTAAAAATAGACGCAGAAGAAGAGTTTCCTAATGAGCAGGCTGTGAGGGTTATACAGGACAGAATCCTTGCTCCTTTAAATAAATCAATCAACATAGCAAATCCCTCACAGGACGCAGAGCTTTATGACGGCTCCAGAGCTCTTTTAGTTATACCTCCAGAGTCTGATAAGCCCGTCATAATCATTAGAAAGCACAATCTCTTAAATGTGCCTTTGGAGGAATTAGCGAAAACAACAGCAGGGCTTACTAAAGAAATGCAGGAGTACTTCAAGAAAGCAGTAAAAGACAGAAAAAACATCATGGTTGCAGGAGAAACAGGCGCTGGAAAGACGACGTTTATTAATTCTTTAGGCTTTGAGATTCAGGAAAAGCATGTAGTAGCAGTTTTAGAGGATACAAGAGAGATTAAACTTCATATACCCTATGTCTACTACTTCAAAACGAGAAAGGGAACGGCTGAAGCAAGAAGCGTAACTTATTCTGACATACTCAACGACTGCTTGAGAGCAGACCCGGATAGAATAATTCTCACTGAGATAAGAACACCTGAAAGCGCCTATGAGCTTATACACACCTTAAACACAGGCCACAGGGGCTCTATGACAACAATACATGCAAATTCCTGCTTGGATGCCCTTTTAAGGCTTGAGATGTTAATACAGGAGTTTAAGAATTTAGATTACAGAATCATAAGAAAGCTCATTTCAAGGGCTGTTGACATTGTCGTGTTTTTGAAGCTTGCTGAAGACGAAAAGGGAAACTTAAAAGGAAGAGAGCTTGCTGAAGTTATTGAAATTGAGGGCATAGATGAAAACGGAGACTACATTTTAAAGCATGTGGTAGGTGATTGAAAATGGCAGTCTCTTTTTTATTCGGCGCAGCTGTTTTTATGGTGGTAATTCTTTTGTACAGTATTAAAGAAAACAGAAGGCTTAAGCTTAAAAGAAGGCTGGAGAGGCATTTAGTAGCACCGCAGAAGAATGAGCTCAGTATAGTGGATTTGTTCGGTTTAAGAAGTTTTACTGAAGCTTTAGATAGAAAGCTTAAAAAGAGCGGTATTAAGGCAGATGCAGAAGAGGTATTTTTGTGGTTTATTCTATTTTCTGTCGTATCAGCCTTGTTTCTGAGCTTGAAGGGTTTCACCCTGCTTGGCCTGTCACTTCCTGTTATGCTCTACTACCTTTTAGATTATGTTCTTGACTACTGGGGGAGAAGGAGAATAAGAAAGACTGAGGAGCAGTTTAGAGATTTTGTTAAAATGCTCGGCGCATATCTTAAAATGGTGCCGAGCTTTGCAGGAGCTTTTATAAAGGCAGCAGAGGAAGCTGAAAGTCCTTTAAAAGAGCACACAGACAGGGTTGTAAGGAAGTTTGAGCTGGGAGAAGATTTGGAAGAGGCATTGAAAGAGCTTAAGAATGTGGAGAGCACTTATATAAAGGCATGGGCTGACAGCATAATCTTTGCTGTAAGGATGAAGTCCGACCTGTCCAGAGTGTGTGAGAGAACAGCTAAAAAGCTTTATGAGAGGATTAAGATGGCCAATAGGGTTGCTTCCATGACAGTGCAGGCGAAATCCCTGATGGTTTCCCTTGCGGGCATGATGGCTTTTATGATTGTCTCCACCATGTCAGTAAGTCCTGATTTTGTTAGGGCTTTTTCTACACCTGTAGGAAAGATAGTTATCGCTTACACTGCTTTAAGCTACTTTGTGTCAACACTTTATATCCTGAAAAGAATAGATAAGGAGATGGAGCTATGAGAAGGATTGTTTCAGAAAAGTACCTTCAAAGGCTTGGGATAAAGCAGGACATGATAGAGAAGTGGGATAAAGAAATTAAAGCAGTAGGAGGAGTGAAGATACTTTCCTTTAAAGCTCAGGATGTGCTTGAGCTTTTTTCTTTTGCTGCTTTAATTTTAGGAGGCCTTCTTGTTTTAACAGTAATAGGAGCAGTAAATGGAGCAAATGTTTTTGCTCTTTTATCTGTGTTTGCAGGCTCAGCTATTATGTTTTACCAGTACTGGAGAAGCCCCATAGAAAGCTACAGGGGAAGCTTCTATAAAGAAGAAGAGCTCCCTGCTGCTTTAGAGATATTCATAAGCGGACTGGAGGTGGGAATGAATATCGACAACATAATAGGCTACATTGTGAGGACCAGAAAGGGGGTGGTAAGGGACCTTCTCTATGAGGCACAGGTGAGAATTGATACAGGAAGCTCTTTAAAAGATGCGCTAACCTTTGCAGCAGATAAAAGCTTAAATGACCACTTTAAAAGATTTGTAAAGGCTGTAACAGGAGAGTATGAGTCAGTAAAAGATATGAGAGAAAATTTAGAAGAGCTTTTAGAAGAAGTTGAGGAGAAAAACTACAACCAGAAGATTGAAAGGGCTGCTGTGCTTGACAACAGCCTGTTCTTCCCTATTTTTCTGGGGTATTTCATCCCGGTTTTAATCATATTTGCACTGCCTTTTGTTCTGTCTTTGAGAAGCTTCTTTAATCTATTTTAAATAAAAATTTTTTTGAGGAGGTAGGTATTTTATGGTAAAGGCTTTATTAGCAAAAGCTAAAGAGATAGTGATGAAATTTTTAAAGGACAGAAAGGGCGATCATAACCTTTTATCAACAATAGGTATGGTGGCAATTGTTGTGGGTGTGCTTGCGGTTATATCCCCTACTTTCAGAACAAGCATTGTGGACATGGTGCAGCACGCACTGGACTACGCTTCAAACTTCTTCTCCAACGCCGTTCAGGGCAAGTGATTAAGATGATAAGAAAGTTTTTAAAAGACAGAAGGGCAGCTTCACAGCTCATTTCCTCAGCTGCCCTTATTCCTATTCTTCTTTTTATTGTAGCTTCTATAGCTAATATTTCTGTTGTGAGCAACATGCAGACGCTGGTGAATGAAGCAGCTTTCGAAGGAGCAAGAATAGGAATTAAGTCAGACACCCCAGAGCAGACTGCTCAGATGGCTGTAGTAAACTTTGGGGATGGAATAACTGGATGGAAAATAGGAGACAGGCTTTCTGTTATTACATCACTTAAAAATGACATGCTCACAGTGGAAGTTAGATATACTTTTTATCTTTTAGGAGGGCAGCAGAAAGTCCTCATAGGGAGAAGCTCTTTAAGGATAGGTGATACGCCGTGAGTGTTCTAAAAAGATTTTTTCAGGACAAAAGAGGAGATGCTGTCCTCCTTTTTATGGTGTTTTTGGTAGTGGCATCTCTCCTTCTTTTGTACGCCAATCTCAGCATATCAAGAGGAATTGGTGCAAGAGAAGAGCTTGTTAAGATATGCGATGAGATAGCTTTAAATATTGCAGTATCTGCTGTGGACATGCAGTACGCACAGTCAGGCGATTTAGTGGTAGACACAAGCAAAGCTTATTATTTAGCTCTAAATACATTTAAAGACTTAAACATACCTGTTAAAGATGTAAGTATAACTGTCAAAAACAGATACATTTACGTTACTGCTTCAATCTCAGGAGAAATGTACGGGGCTTCAAAAGACATCACAGTTACAGGCATAGCGAAAGCGAGGGATGTGAGATGAAGGTGCTGATTGTTTCAAATGATAGGGAATACATTAAAAAAGCAAAAGAAATTTATGAAGATGCTGATGTAGCTTTATCTATAGAAAGCGCAGAGGTTATGCTGAGCAAGAAGAAGCATGATTTTATTGTGAGCGATTTAGTAAAGGACAGCTTAGGCGGATGTGCAGTAAAGGAGCTGGATGAAGAAAAAAGAAAAGAAAAAATACAGCCTTTAAAGCAGGAAATTATTGCGGTGTATTCTTTTAAAGGTGGTGTGGGAAAAACCACTTTAGTGAAAACTCTTCTTGAAAGTTTAGATAAAAATATAAAAGTGCTTGTGGTGGATTTAAATTTCCGTGATGGAGGTTCAGATTTAAGCTTTATGCTGGACCTTCCCGTCCTTCCCCACATCGGAGTGTGGCTTAAAGAGAGAACAAAAGAGAGCTTTTTTGAAAACTTAATTGAGTACAGCTCAAATGTATCTGTACTTCAGGCTCCTCCTAAAGTAAGCCTTGTGAGAGATATTAAAGAAAACGATGTTGATGCAGTTGTTAAGTTTGCGAGAAGCAAGTTTGACATAATAATTTTTGACCTTCCAGATGAGTTTAATGAAATTGTTAAATCTGCACTTGACAATGCCACAAAAATAGTTGTGTTATCCAAAGGAACAGAAGGAGAGTTTGCAAGGATGAAGGAATTCCCTTATGAGTTTTTGACGGTATTTGTTAGGCCGGCAAGAGATTTTAAAAAATACGCAAAGGAGCTGAATTTGCAGTACAAAGTAGTTGAGAGCATTAATAAGGAAATAGATAAAATATTGGAGCTTTGTTTTTTTGAGTGGAAATAAATTTTGGGGAGGTAGGTAAAAATGAAGAAAGCTTTAAGCTTTGTTTTGATATTACTTCTTGTTATTACTTTAGCAGCAGGCTGCAGTAATATAAAGAAAGATACAGGCAAAACCGAAAATATTGTAAATGAAGCTGTTAAAAGTGAGAAGGTAAGTACTCAAAAAGAGCTTACTGCAGGAACTGTTGTAAGTTATAATAACAGCGAAATAGTCTTAGAAAGCGGTGGAGAAAAAGTTAAGTATGATTTTGCAGCCGAAAAAACTGTATTTGTGGAAGGTATTCCTAAAGACATTAAAGAAGGAGTATTTGTGAAAATCATAAGAAAAGATGGTGAAAACTATATTTATGTCATTACACAGGGAAAAAAAGAAGCTGTTGAAGATGGAAGCATAAGCATACTGGGCATTTTAAAGGAAGCAAATGATAATTATGTTGTAGTAGACATAAATGGAAAAGAAGAAAAATACACTGTTTCAGATAAAGCCGTTATGCAGAAATTCTCTGAGTCAGATAAAGTAATGAGGTATAATAAAGATAAGCTTAAAAAAGGAAGCTGGGTAATGGTACTGGCTGATAAAAACAATCAGGTAGTAAATATCGTGTATTAATTTGACCTCTCTGTACGGATTTTTCATTTTCGCTTCGCTCAAAACAAAAATCTGATTAAAAAAGCACCACCGCAGGCGGCAAAGCCGCAGCGGTCGTGCTTTTTTGTTTGCCCCCGCGTCATAGATTATACGCCTGCTCGCCTTTCGGTCAAGGGGCAAGCCCTTCGGGTCGGTGAGTATATCCTCTTGCTCCAGTATTGCCAAGCAGGAAGAAAAGGAGAACTTTGTTTGGAGTTTTTTAAATTAAAGTGTATTATTCCTTAATTTAAAAGCAAAATTTTTGAAAAATAATAAAGGATTTCTTTGTTTTATGTAGAAATATATACTAGAAAGTGGTTAGATTTTAACATTTATAGTAAAGTATCGGAGGGTTATTGTATGGGAGGGAAGTTTAAATGGACTAAGTTTGAAAACTGCGATATTAATGATCCTTTTTTTAATTCTCTCAAGCAAGATTATCCAGAATTTCCCCAGTGGTTTATGAATAAAAGTAAAAATGGAGAAAATGCTCTTGTTTGCGAGGACGAAAAAGGCCTTTGTGCGTTTCTTTATTTAAAAGAAGAAAAAGAGCCTATTGAACTTAATAATCAGATTTTACCAAGCAAAAAGAGAATGAAAATAGGAACTCTTAAATTAGATGAGAGAATTCAAGGGCAAAGACTTGGAGAAGGTGCTGTAGGTGTAGCACTCTGGAGGTGGCAGGAATCTGAAGCAGAAGAGATATACTTAACAGTATTTCCCAAACATACTCTATTAATTGAGCTAATTAAAAAATTTGGTTTTATATATGTTGGCAGAAATAAGAGGGGAGAAAGTGTATATTTAAAAAGCAAGAAAAGGATAGATTATAGTGATCCTTTTAAGGCCTTCCCTTTTTTAAATCCATATTTTGAGAAAGCGGGATATATACCTATTTTTGATTATTACCATGATACACTTTTCCCATATTCTGAACTTTATAATACTAAACAAGAAGTGGAAGAAAAAGCTGCAGCAAATGGAATTACAAAAGTATTTATAGGATTTCCAACTTCAAGTTTACACCATAAAGTAGGTGAACCCGTTATAATCTATAGAATTGATACAAAGGCAGAAAAAAATAAACAGTATAAGTCCGTTGCTACTTCTTTTTGCACATTAACTAATTTGACCATTATTAAAAGCGGTAACATTCCTAATATTGATTTAGATAAATTTATAGAATTAGCAGGAAATAAAACCGTTTATTCTCCTGAGGAATTGGAACAGTTTTTTTATGAAAAGAAAAATATAGTTTTAATAGAAATGGTTTATAACGGTTTTTTTGGGAAAGGGAAAAATATAACTTTTAAAGAATTAAAGGAAAAAGGTCTGTTTAATGGATATCCATATAATGTAATACTTTCACGGGAGCAGTTTATATTAATATTAGAAATGGGTGGTAAGGATGTCTCAAATATTATTATCAATAAGACCTGAATATGTAGAAAGTATTTTTAAAGGTACCAAACGCTTTGAATACAGAAAAATGAAGTTTGCTAGAAAAGATGTAAATAAAATATTAATTTATTGTACTGCACCAGTTATGAAAGTTGTTGGAGAAGCGGAAATACTAGAAATTATTGAAGATAATCCTACCGCAGTATGGGAAAAAACCAAAGCTTATGCAGGTATTGATAAAAAATTTTTTGATGAATATTATAAAAATAAAGAAAAGGCTGTTGCCTATCGGCTTGGAAACGTAAAGAAATATCTTAAACCAATTAAGCTAACTGATTTGGGAATAAGCTTTGTTCCACAGTCTTTTGCCTATATTGATTCGTGAAAATATTCTATATAAAATTTTATTAAAAGGTTTTACAAATACTGTTTGATTTAAAGATAAATAGCTAACATCAATTATGAAAAATAGATAGAAAGTTTTGAAAAGGAACGGATTTTTCATTTTCGCTTTGCTCAAATCAAAAATCCGATTAAGAGAGAGCACCTCTGCTTTTGCAGACGTGCTTTTTTGTTTGCCCCCGCGTCATAGATTATACGCCTGCTCGCCTTACGGTCAAGGGGCAAGCCTACGGTCGGTGAGCATATCCTCCCTCGCTTGCGCTCGGTCCGGTATCCCTCCCCGACCCCTTGACCTTCGGCTCGCAGGCTGTTTTGTTTTAACTGCCGGGGGCAAACAAAATTTGATTTTGAATTTTTTAGGGAGGTGCTCTTAAGTGAGTATGAAAGAGATGAGAGAAAGGGTTATGGAGTTTTTGAGAGAGCAATTGGAACTTGACAAGTTTATATTAGAGAAATGTGACCTTATGCCGGGAGGTGTTTTTGTAAAGGACAGAGAAGGTAAAAGTATGCTGGTTTTTTACGATTTTATGAAAGATAAAGTGGATTATTTGGTTTGAAGATGAAAAATAATTAAAGAATTTTATAAAAAATACTATCAAATGATTGCAAAATTATTTGGAATGTGATAAAATACTAAGTGAAAGGAGTATATGCTATGACTCAAATTGAGGAAATTAATAAATTCCTCAACAACGCTAAAGAGTTAATGAAATCAGGTGCTTTTGATTTTGTACCTCGGAAGAAAAATATGGATTCAATTAAAGAAGCTGGCCTAACAATTAAGCATGTTAAAGAAATTATTATGGATTTGACTTACAAAAATTATTACAGAGGCCCCAGTGAAGATTTAGAGAGCAATAGGAAAGGTTTTGTGTGGGAGTTTGGGTATGATATTGAAGGAACAGACTTTTACATAAAGCTCAAAATTGAAAGAAGAGGAGAAAAAGAATGCTTAGTATGTCTTTCTTTCCACAAAGCAGAACAGCCGTTAGTTTATCTTTACAAGTGAGGAGGTGAAAAATGTGAAGAAATTTTGTCCTGTCTGCGGTACGGAACAAGAAACAGAGGTGATTGAAAAAGAAGAAATATCAAATGTTAGAGGAGACGAAATAAAGGTTTTGGCGAGGATAAGGGTGTGCAGTGTTTGTGGTGAGGAGCTGTTTGATGAGGAATTAGAAGAAGAAAATATACAAAGGGTCTATGATATATATCGAAAAAAGCACGGCATACTCTCACCTGAAGAAATAAAAGGTATTAGAGAAAGTTATGGGTTAAGTCAGAGAGCCTTTGCCAAGCTTTTAGGTATAGGTGAAGCTTCTATTGCGAGGTATGAAACTGGAGCTTTACCTGAAAAATCTTTGAGTAATATGATAATGCTTTTGAAAGATCCTAAAAATATGGAGAAGCTTCTTGAGAAAAATGAAGATGTTTTAAGCCAGAGAGAAAAAGCAAGACTTCTGCGGAGATTAGAAGAAATGAACAAAAGAATGAGAACAATAATGATTCCGGAAAAACTTTATAAATCATTGGAAGAAAAGGCTAAAATAGAAGGGAAAAATGCTGACAAATTTGTTGAAGATGTATTAAAAAGAATTGTTATATAAAACAAAAATATATGGATATTTTGTAACAAATGTGTTACAATAATAATACAATAACTGTATAAACACGACAAAAGGAGGGGAAAAGAATGTCGGTATATAAGGCAATTGGAGAAAAATTGAAAGAAGTACGGGAAAAGAATGGTTATACTCAAGCTGAAGTGGAAAAGGCTACAGGGATTAAAAGGGAGTTGCTTTCATATTATGAGAACGGTAGAAGAGAAATAGATATTGCTACACTTGAGAAGCTTGCATCCTTTTACGGGTATTCCATAGAGTATTTTATAAAAAATACTGAAGAGCCGGAGGTTACTCTAGCTTTCAGAACTGATGGATTAACGGAAGAGGATATAGAAATTATAGGATGGGCTAAAAATTTTGTAAATAATCTGTATCAAATGGAGAGGCTGCTGGAAAAGAGGGATAGTTATGTTAACGCCTGAGATTGAAGGGAAAAGGGATGCTCGTAAGATTAGAGGAGAAATGGGACTTGGAGATGGACCTATTGATGTGTTTAAGATTTTTAAAGAAAAAAATATTTCATATGCTAAAAAGCCTTTAAAGAGCAACATTTCAGGAATGTTTTTAAGGAAGGGAAATGTCAATTTTGTGTTGATAAATTCATCAAAAACAAAAGGACATCAAAATTTTACTGCTGCTCATGAGTTATACCACATTTTATTTGAAGAAGGTCAGACAGGAAGTGTGTGTGTAGCCGGCATTTTTGAGCAGAAGTCGCAGAGCGAAAGAAAAGCAGATTATTTTGCTGCAAATTTTTTGGTGCCTGCTGAAACGCTGGAGTTGGAGTTGTTTAAAAGAATGGGTTCATCCAAGAGAAAACCGGATTTTCCTGACCTGCTCTATTTGGAGGCTTTGTTTGGAGTCAGCCACTCTGTAATGCTCATTAGGCTGCAGCAAATTGGGGTTTTAGATGAGGAGGATATATTACGTTTTAAAAAGGGAATTATCAATGAGGCAGTAAAGTATGGATATGATACTTCTCTTTATTTACCTACCAAAGAAGATTTAATTGTTTCAGATTATGTGGAAAAGGCAAGAATACTTTTGGAGGATGGCATTATTTCTGAAGGGAAGTACGAGGAACTTTTAATTGAAGCAGGATTTGAGGATGTATTGTTTGGGGAAGAGGTGCAGGAGTATGAAGACTGTTAAATATCCTGTAGTGTTTGATACTGACTGCATCTCTTCCTTTTCTTGGGTCAATAGAATGGACATTCTATTTTCTGTTTTTGATGGAGAATTAATAATTCCGGCTCAGGTCTATGAAGAGCTTTCTAGAATGAAGTCTTTTAAGAACAGCGACTTCGTATTTTTCAATATAGAGAGAGAAATTCAAAAGAATAAGATCAGCATAGCGACTTTTAATATTGTCAGTGGTGAAGCGAGTTTGTACTTAGCGTTTATAGAAGGTAAGGTTACTGGTAAAGTGATGGGTAAAGGAGAAGCTTCTGCCATTTCTATAGCCCAATTTAGAGAAGGTACCGTAGCAAGCAATAATTTTTCGGATATTGCTGCTTACTGTAGCAGAGCTGGCATATTTTATACGTGTACAGATGAAATTTTGTATATGTCTTACGTTAAAGGTTACATAAGTGCTGAGGAAGCTGAAAATGTTAGAACTGAGATGAAGAAAAAAAGAAGAAAGTTGAGTGATGGGTCTTTTATGGATGTAATAAAAAAATATAGTCAACACTTCTAAAAATTACTTACCGCCCTCCGGGACAAAAAATTTTATAAATGCGTCGGGCTTGCGGTCAAGGTGCCTTCGAACATAAACGGCCTCCTCCCCGCAGGCGGGTCCCCTCCATTTATCCTTCGACTCCACCTTGACCCGCCCTCCGCATTCCTATCCGTTTTAACTGACCGGAGGGCGGTAACAGGTTTTGAAAAAATTTTAACTGGAGGTGAGCTTTCATGAGGAAAATAATAGCATTAGCCATAGTCATAGCACTTGCTGTGGCAGGGTATCAGGTTTATAAGGATGACAGTAAAAGAACGGCTCTGGAAGAAAAGGTGAAAGGAGTGTTATATAGTATTGGAGCAGATGTGTCGCCAATTGTAGTATACGACCCTTATACAATGAAACAAAGAACAGATTTAAAACCACTAGCAGATAAATTTGTAAAGAAATATTACAATAAAGAGATAAAGATTGTACTAAGGAATGGAACAGAATTTAGTGGTAGTATAAAAAATGCGGTGGTGGCTGAATATGTACAAGATGATTTAGGTCATAAAAAAGGTGATTTAGTACTTTTAGGTGATTTTGTAATAGATTCTTTTAAATCTCCCAAAATTCCCAAAGAGGCATTTGTCCATAAAAATACTCAACTTCAGCTTTCCAAAGTGTATGTTGCTAATGGAGAACTTATTGATGATAATAAAAAAATTTCGGGGAAGCCATCAATTCTTTTTGATTTAACACCACTACTAGATGATGTGATTATTGCAGATGAGATAACTCGCTATTCTCAGTACACTTCTCCAGAAACAAAATTTTTGATGAGCGAAAGAATTTATAGGGAAATAAGTGGTGAAGAAGGAATAAGAGAAGGAAGCTTTTTTATAAAAATAAAAAACAAATTTGGCAATAATTATGTTTACATTAAATCATATTTTAAAATAGATGGTTTGAATTTTTACGAAATCAAGCGAGAAAGCAACGTAAAAGAATATGTTGAATGGGCTAAAAAGAATTTATAGGCAGGTCTCACCTGCTTTTTTATTTTGTGTAAATTTAAGGGAGGTGCTTTTAAAAAATGAATAAGCTCAAGGCTCTTTTTTTATTTGCTTTAATATTTATTTTTACTGCTAATGTTTCAGCCTATGCAGGAGACTGGGTAAAGCTCAACTCAAACGGCACAAAGGTGTGGGTAGATACATCACACTGGGAGACAAAGCAGAGGTGGGTCACAAGCGGGTACTGGACAGCACAGCAGGTCTGGGTGCCTGAGCAGGGGCACTGGGAAAAATACTGGGTAGACACTTCACGCTGGGAGCCAAGACAGGTGTGGGTACAGAGCGGATACTGGGACACAAGGCAGGTGTGGGTTGATACTTCACACTATGAGACAAGACAGGTATGGGTGGATACCTCACACTGGGAAACAAGAAAAGTATGGGTTGATACTTCTCACTGGGAATATAGAAAAGTCTGGGTAGAGAGTGGCTACTGGAAAACAGAAGCCGTATGGGTACCAGAGAAAGGACACTGGGAGGTGAAATATGTATGGCAACCATTTAATACATCTCGAAATGGATGGGGTTTTGTTGATTGGAAAAGTGGTTATTGGAAAAAAGAAAAAGTTTGGGTTGTAGATGTTCCAGCACACTTGGAGTACAGAAAAGTCTGGGTTGATACATCTCATTGGGAGGTGCAGAAGGTTTGGGTAAAGGATGGCTACTGGAAAACCGAAAGAGTATGGGTTAAAAGCGGATACTGGAAGACAGAGAAAGTCTGGGTGCAGAGCGGATACTGGACAACACAGCGGGTGTGGGTTGATACATCGCACTACGAGGCGAGACAGGTTTGGGTGCAGGACGGCTATTGGGCTCAGAGGTGGGTAGTTGACGTTCCCGGACATTATGAAACAAGACAAGTATGGATAGATACTTCACATTATGAAACGTACCAAGAGTGGGTCAAAAGCGGCTACTGGGATGAAGTGCACGGCACTATCTCTGTTTCTAAAACACCTCAGTATGTGTTTACGAACAAGCACACCCTCCCGGACGGCTCTGTCTGCGACATGACTTTAAATGTTTCTTATGTATTGAATAAAAAGGTTACAAACATACGAGCTATTCATGTTGTGAACAGGTATCAGAACAAAGGCGTGCTTTATGTAGAGCCCTATTCAGTGATAAAGAACATTGGAGGCACTTCAGGAAGTGCTGTGCTGAAGTTCCAGTATGACAAACCGGGCGATGAAAATTCCACACTGCACGTCTACTTTGACCTTGAAGGCGGAGGCTCCCTTGAAATTCAGATGAATATACCTGTCAATGGAATTTACGCAGATTCAAAGTTTAACCTCCCTGACCCGGAGTTTAAAAAATCAATCAAAGATTCAGAGGTGATAACATTTTGATGACTAAAATTTTGATTTTAATTATCCTCTTTTTTACTGCTGTAGAAGATATGAAAAAAATGGAGGTGGGGCACATCTACCCTGCCTCCATCTTAGCTCTTTCTTTTGTTAATTTCTTTTTAAAGCCTTATATAAGCCTGAAATTTTATCTATTTAACTCCCTTTTAGTATTTGCAGTTCTTTTTCTTTTCTGGCTTCTTGGAGGAATAGGCGGAGGGGACGTAAAAGTTTTGACTGCTCTGTCTTTTTACGCTGGTTTTAGGATATGGGATATTCTTTTATTTTCATCTACGATTTTTCTCCTCTACTCCCTCGTTCTCCTAAAGTTTAAAACAAAACTTCCTTTTATGCCTGCTGTTGCTGCTGGAACGCTTTTAAGCTTTTTGTAAATTTAAAAGAAAGGAGAAGAGCTTTTGGAGGACCTTATAAAACACCAATACAGCGTTGGAGTACTGTGCAAGAATATTGGAATTTACATTGGTCTGCCTTTAAAAGAAATTAAACTTCTTGAGACTGCTGCTTTTTTTCATGATATTGGGAAGTTATTTGTACCAAAAAGTTTGCTTAACAAGAAGGAACCTCTATCAATCGAAGAATTTGAGGTAGTAAAAATGCATTCATTATATGGCGCAGAACTGCTTAGAAAAATTGGATTTGACAGCATTGTGGTTTCTGCAGTAAGACACCACCACGAGAGATACGATGGAAGAGGCTACCCTGATGGCCTGCACGGTGAAAAAATTCCCTTGTGTTCAAGGATAATTGCGGTAGCAGATGCGTTTGATGTTATGACAGCCGGCAGGATATATAAAAAACCTATTTCAAATGATAAAGCAGTTGAAGAGTTAATAAGATGTTCAGGCACACAGTTTGATCCTGAGGTTGTAAAAATTTTTGTAAAAATGTTTAAGGAGGAGGAAGCATATGTTTAAGGTCGGTTTGGATGTCGGGTACGGGTATGTAAAAGGAGTTAATGAAAAGGGAAAAGAGATACTATTCCCTTCACTGGTTGGAAATGCATATGAAAGAGTTTTGTCTGGCCTATTTGGTGCAGATAACAAGAAAACTGATAATATGCACGTTGTTATTGTGAATGGAAAAAAGGAAGAGTATTTTGTTGGAGAGCTGGCCAGAAGAGAAGGAAAAAATGTCTCGTACGTGTTTGATGAAGATAAAATAAATCATCCTAATACAAAAGCTCTTATTACAGCTTCATGTCTTCTTCTTTTCCCGGAAAAAGAAGTTCCTGTCCATGTTGTTACCGGCCTTCCACTGGAGCAGTATGTTCACAAAAAAGAAGAGTTTAAAAATATGCTGAAGAATTTTAAAGTTATGGCGTATTTTAAAGGAGACGAAAGGGTAAAAACAATCAAATTTGAGAGGATTACTATCTTCCCTCAGGCAGCTGGAGCAGTTTACTATGCAGTTTTGGATGATGTTCAAAAGTATCTCATAAAAGGCAGCTATATTGGCTTAATCGATATTGGATTTAAAACTACTGACTTTATAGTTTTCATGGTGGAAGATAAACTTATCCTGAGGGAGGATATGTCCGGTACAATGGAAGTAGGAATGTCGGTTTTGAATAATGCAGTAGATAAGATGTTTACACAGAAGACTGGAAGCAAGATAGATGTGTCGGAGCTGATAAGGCTCATAAGTGATGGAAGAATATTTTACAAAGGAAGAGAGCTTGATTTCACAAAAGAGATTAATGAGGTGCGAAACGAAATAGCAAGGGTAATAAAAGATAAGATAAAGCTTATATGGGGAAGCAAGCTGGATTTTTTCAACACCGTTTTTCTGGCAGGTGGAGGAGCTAAAGAACTGCTGCAATACATGAGGGATGTTTATGAAAATACACTGCTGGTTAGAAATGCCCAGTTTGCAAATGCTAAAGGGTTTCTTAAGGTTGCAGAACTTGAAGAGAAAAAGAACAGCTGATAAGTTAATGAGGTGAAACTATGGAGAAAAAGGTAAAGAGTGAAGAGGAGCTGAATTATAAAAATATATGGGAGTTGATGAAGCAGATGGTAGATTATTATACTGCTGATAAGAAATATCTTACAAGACGGGAAATTAAGTATATAATCAGGGTCTGTGAAAGCAGACAGCCTTCAATACCCATAAAAGAGAGATAAAAATGTCCGACATTTTGCGTCGGACATGAGTTCTAATAGATGTGAAAAGGACTCGAGGGCTTTTAAAAAGATTTTTGTCGGACATATTACGAAGTTAAATACAAGGTATTTGTCCGACGAAATTATACTTTTGCACCTGCAAATGCTTAAAAATCAATGCTTTGAGGTGTCAGACAAAACACGTCGGACAAAATTACTGATTCAAAAAGGGAAAATATAGATATGGTAAGGGGTTGACTATGTCAGACACATTTTTGAGGTGATACGATGAAAGAGAAAAAGTACAGCTTTAGAATAAGAGAAAGTGATAAAGATATTGAAGAAATTCTTTCTAACCTTAGTACTTCCGAGCGATCTGATTTTATCAGAAATGCCATACGCTTCTATGCTGGATATAAGGATAGGCTCGATGATATTGATAAAAAGTTAGACTGGATATTAAAAAAGATAGATACAAAATCAGAGGATTTGTCAGTCAGTCCATCAGTCAGTCTCTCAAATGATGAAGAAAATCAAAAAACTGACGAAACAGAAAAATTACTTATAGAGAGTGCAATGGATATATTATCTCTATAAATTTCTCTATAAATTATAGTTACAGAAAGTACAGCCAGAAAGCACATCCCCTTCAGGGGATTGGGAGGAGGTCACTCTCTGTGTAGAACAACTTGTAGAAAGCACGATAGAAATGAATTCTACACATTATTCTACACATCCCAGCGCTCACCCCTACCCTTTTCCCTTTGCCGCGCCTCACCCCGAGGCTGTCGCCTCGCCCTCGCTCTGCTCGGGTTTCGAAGCAAGACCCCGCTCTCTCATCATACTCCGCTAACGCTTTGAGAGAGCGGGGTCTTGCTTCTCAAGGGTTCGGCGCGGCTTTTAATTTCGGTAGGGGTGAGCGCTTACTGTAATTATGACGATGTTATCTAAAATGATATTGAAATACAGGACCGTCCTAAAAGAGTAGAAAAAACTACTCTGTTTTTATTTTTTCAGGAGGTGGTTTTGTGCAGCTTACTGAAAGGGATTTGAGGATTTTGTACTGGATAAACAGAATGAGGTATGTAACGGTTAACCAAGTCTCCAAAAAGTTTAAAATAGGTATAAAAGCATCATACAGGAGGCTTAGAAAGCTTTGTGTAGACGGGTATTTATACTCCTTAAGAATATTCAGAAATAAGCCTGGGGTTTACATGTGTACAAAGAAGGGAGCTGAAATTTCAGGTTCAAATTTATGGGCTCCCAAACATTATGTGAATTTGGCTAATTATGAGCATGACTTAAAGGTGGTAGATTTAAGCATTGAATTAGAGCAGCAGGGAGAATGGATTTCTATGAGAGAATTAAGGCAGGACAGCGGAACAGATATGATACCGGATGGAGTTTTAATAAAAGATGGCAAGAAAATAGCTGTTGAAGTAGAGCTCACAAAGAAGTCAGAGAGCAATTTAAAGAAAAAGATGGGATACTACAAAAAAAGCATTGACTATGATGAGGTGTGGTATTTTGTCTCCAGCAAGGCAGTCTATGATGCAGTGGAAAAAGCAGCTAAAGAAATGGATTATGTTAAGATTTTTTATTTAAGCGAGGTGCTTAAGGATGAACAGCAGAGAGCTTACGCAAACAGATAGAATGGTGATACTAGCTATTGGTCTTGCAGGAGCTTTGATGTTTTTACCGGGAATTATTCTTGGATTGATGATATACGCTGCTGCTGATAGGTTAAAAAATAAGAAATGGATGGTTTATGCTGCAGTTGCAGCGGCAGTGACAGTTGTAATTTTAAATGTAAAGGATTTTAATATGCTGATATTGGATTATTTTAAGCTGATACTTGAGGCTTATAAGTCGCTTTTTAACAGCAAGATACCGCATAATTTGGATTGGAAAGTTTTAATAAAAGTCGGTATTCCTGTTGGGTTTATTCTGTCACTAATGATAGAGCTGTACACTGCGGCACAGCCTGAGTGGGTAAAGAAAAGGAAGGAAATGGGAAAGGATAAAGAAAGAGATTTTGATGACAGGCTTATAAAAAAACTTGAGAAATTGTCACAGCCAGATGATGGAACTGTTATAGGCATTGATGCAAATGGAAATACAGTAAAAGTTACAGATGAAGAGCTGAATGGCCATTGTTTAGTGTTAGGAGCTACAGGCGCAGGGAAAACCACTACTCTTATGAATTTTATTGAAAGTGCTGTAAAAAGAAGAATACCCGTAATTATAGTTGACGGAAAAGGTGAAATAGGTTTTGCACAGAAAGTAAAAAATATGGCAGAAAAATATAATCAGAAGTTTTATCTTTTTTCTATGGTGACACAAGAAGGAAATATGCACTACAACCCTTTGAGGGTTGGAAACTTTACGGAATTAAAAGATAAGCTCATCAGTTTATCCGATTGGACGGAGCCTCACTACAAATTCTTAAGTGAAAGATACCTGCAGTCAGCAATAAAGATTTTGCAGAAGACAAATAACAGAGTAGATTTGGTTAACATATCTAAAAAATTAAACTACAATGCTTTATTGGAAGAAGCAAAAAAATTAGTTAGGGAAGGAGAAATGGATAAAAATGAATACGAGGCTTTTTACGATATGATTGACAGCGCGAGAAAGGACATTATTGGCCTTGTGAACAGGCTTGCAGTGTTTTCAGAAAGCGAGATAGGAGAACTGCTTTCTGATACAGAAGATGAAGGCACAATTGACCTTATAAAATGCATAGAAGAAAATGCAGTAGTATTTTTTAGTTTAGACGCTTTAAGATTTTCAGAATATTCGAGACTTCTAGGAAGGCTGATAGTAATTGATTTAAAGACAACAGCGGCGAGAATGTTTGGAAGTAACAAAAAGGTATTTACAATTTTTGATGAGTTTGGAGTGTTTGCAGGACCTCAGGTTACGGATTTTATTAATAAATCCCGGGCAGCAGGATTTCATGTCATACTATCCACACAGGAGCTTGCAGATTTAAGGATAGAGGGTAAAACAGAATTAATGGAACAGATACTGGGCAACACAAATATTAAAATCATACACAGACAGGATGTACCGGTATCAGCTGAGCTTTTGTCGTCACTTATAGGAACAAAAGATGATATAACGGTTACGATGCAGGTAAATGAAATTTCACTTACTGGAATGGGAACGGTAAAGGAAGAAAAAAGCTTTATTGTTCATCCTGATGAAATAAAGAGGCTTAAAAGAGGGGAAGCTTTTGTGATTAAAAAATTTCCTGAGTTTTTTGTGAAGAAAGTATTAGTGAAAAAGGTATAAATCAATAATGGCAGAACAGAAAGCAAAAATTAATAAATGAAGAACATCTGTAATAGCTTCCCAGATTTTTCTATTCTACACTTATAACTTGCTATTCTCGATCTTTGGCAACAGCATTTTAGGAAGAGTACTGATATTTATAATTTATAGATCGACCAGTTCTTGCGGTTTTTAAAATACTCATCGCTATTGTTGAAAATGCCAAATATGTCATTTAGGTATGGGATATCTTCTAATCTTTCTGTATACGCAATGTTTCCCAATTCGCAAAGTGTACGTGCTATAAAGCGAATAATCTGCAAGACATACATTCGGGTATAACGTATAGCAATTTTTGTAATAGTAGCCTGTATAGAAGCTTCGTACACAGAGTTAAGTGTATTACCAGTCTCATCATGAAACAGTACCAACGTGGACTTGCCGATTAACTGTTCAATCAACTTAGCTTTCTGTTCCTGTTGCCTCATATAATGTGGCTTATAATATTTATTTAATATCGGAAGTGTAACTTTTACGTACCATGCCTGTATAGGATCGGTTCGTTGTGCAGTAAGCGGGTTACCTGTCACAAAATCGAGATTGTAGTAACGAGTGACGTTAGTTGCAAAATCGGATAGGATTTCAATTATCTCAACGTGAATTTCAGAACGTGGAAGTCTATTCTCAGTACCAGACAATCCGCGTCGTTCTGCAATCTGATCCACACGGTCAAGTAGCTCTTTTAAGTTATGTCCGTAATCACGTATCTCTTTGTTTGAGGGATAAGCACCTTTGTTTTCTAATACATAATCAATCACTAGAGCCAATTTTGCAGCACGCTCAAGTCCAATTGAGAGTGCAAAAAAAGCTTGGTAATAGTATGCTTGCTGAGCGTAATTGGCCTTTCCAAGAGCTGTAACACCTATGGCCAAATGTTCTGCTGCCAATTCTGCTTCTCGCTTTAGAGCTAGCCAAGTGGATTTCATTATTATTACCTCCTATCTCAATATTTTGTAATTAGCTCAATCAAGCTTGAAAAATCTCATTTTTTTACTAAATTTGAACTCTTTTTACCTTATTAAAAATTTAATAATAAACACACAAATTAAATCCTTAAAAACCATTTTTACCCTGGTAAAACAATCTCATAATTAAATTTCTCATTTTTATTTAAATGGTCCTTTGTCTCTGATAAACTTAAAAGTGGAAGGTCCTTTTTAAGTTTACTGAGGTAATTTTGAACTCACCTCTGTGGCATGCTGGTAAAGCAGCATTACCACTCGGCAAAGACTGAACCTCTGGAGTTATTTGAGTAATACATACTCGTTTGTTGTGCCTCTTTAGCTTATCTGTCCATCGCTTGAGCATCGATGGTCAGGCACCCTATAAGCTAAATCTGAGCACTAATCACGGCGAGGGTGTATTACAAATAACTCTCAGAGACAAAGGACCTTCAAAAAACTTTTTACAAAAAGGAGCGTGAATTTATCCATGAGCTCTACACTTATCGTGGGCATTGATATCTCTAGCGAATTAAATGCTGCTTCCTTTATTGATGAGGCCGGTAACCGCTCCTTCAGAGTGCCCTTTTAGCAATATATTTGGTAAGGCTTCCTTAGCTATCATTGAAAATTTTACTCCTGATGATATTGCTTCCATGCCTCTTGATGACCTGATCGACTTTATTGTGAAAAACGGCAATAACAGACTCTCAGATCCTACTCAAATCGCCAAAACTTTAAAAGCTGCTGCTAACAGAGCTTACAGGCTTCACCCTGATCTTGCTGAAGCAAACGACTTAGCTCTTTCTATGACACTCGAAAATATTCGATTCCTTGAATCCCAACTTAAAAAGCTTGACGGCGAGATATCAAGACAGCTTAAAGCTTTTAATCAAACTCTAACTACTATCCCCGGCATTGGGGACGTCCTTGCTGCTGGTATCATCGCCGAAATTGGAGATATCAAAAGGTTTAATAATGAAGCTGCTCTTGCCAAGTATGCCGGCCTCATCTGGAATAAATATCAGTCAGGTAATTTTAATGCCCAGGATACTTCTTTGGTTAAGTGTGGTGATCAGTACCTGCGATACTATCTTGTTGAAGCCGCTAACTGTGTTAGGGTGCACACAGTGAGGTTTAAAGAGTACTACAACAAGAAATATCGCGAGGTACCTAAACACCAACATAAACGTGCCCTCGTCTTAACTGCTAGAAGATTAATCCCTCTGATCTTTGCAATGCTCAGCAAAGGTCAAATATATCAAGAAAGAGGTGTTGTTAGTATTTAAATACTCTTTTGTTAAAAATTAATAAAGAACTCTATTTTGGAATTTCCAATTCCATTTATTGGTATATTGGAAGAAGGGTATTTTTTTGTCTTTTTGCCCTTTAAATGTCTCAAAAAATTTTTAATTACCCCCTTGACATTTTACCGTTTGTTTTTCTTCTATAAGTTTTATTTTATCCAAATTGAGTTAAAGTGTCTATAAATATATATATAAACATTTCACAACAACCTATTATATTTTACTGACAAGCATATAAAAATAAGCGTATCTAAAGACAATATAAGGGCCTAGAGAGTTTTTTATTTTCAAACCAATCACACAGATCATTCAGATTTTTCATTTTTGCTTCGCTCAAATCAAAAATCCAGGCAAGAAAGCACCACTTCTGGCTTTTAGGAGGGATGGGCGGAGGAGACGCAAAAATTTTAACTGCTTTGTCTTTTTACGCTGGTTTTAGAATATGGGATATTCTTTTATTTTCATCTATGATTTTTCTCCTCTACTCCTTCGTGCTCCGAAAGTTTAAAACAAAACTTCCTTTTATGCCTGCTGTTTTTGTTGGAACAATAGGAGGTTTATTTGCAAATTTTTAAAAGGAAAAAGACTGTTTTACGGCTTTCAAAAATGCTATAATTACAGTAGAAGTAAAAGGAGGATTTTCATATGTCACAAGAATATGACATTACAGCTAAAAATATTTTTTCAAATCTTGCCGATGACATAGCATCATATTTTTTGGGTCTTAAATTTACAAAGCTTGATGAACTAAACATTGAATTTACCACGATTGAAAGCAGAGAAAGTGACATGGTATTTAAATGTACTACTGAAAATGGAGATATAGCTCTACATATAGAATTTCAAACTTATAATGACAGCAAAATGCCTTATAGAATGCTAAGATACGCTACAGAAGTAATGGAAAAGCATAATTTAATACCTTACCAAGTGGTAGTTTATTTCAGTAAAAATGAGTTAAAAATGGATAATAATTTGGACTATCATTTAGGAGAAGAAAATTTGTTAAACTTTCGCTATAGGATAATAGATGTAGGGAAAATAAAATTTGAGGATATCATTAAAACTAAATATTACGATTTATACACTTTTTTACCCGTGGCTGATAAAGATAAAAGACAAAAAGAAAAAGAAGCATATCTTAGAAAATGTGTTGAGGCAATAAGAGATATGCCAGTGGATAAAGCAAAGAAAAGTTATATAGTCACAACAGCCGAAATTCTAGCAGGAATAATTTATGATGAGGAAGTCATAGAGAAAATTTTTTCAGAGGTGATAGGCATGTCAATACTTGAAGAATCTAAAATATATAAGAAAATACTAGAAAAAGGTAAATTGGAAGGCAAAAAAGAAGGAGAAAAAGAAAAAAGTATAAAAATTGCCAAGGAATTATTAAAAAAAGGAATGAGTATTGATGAAATCGCAGAAGTAACAGAGCTTTCAAAGGAAGAAATAAAAAAATTATTAAATTAATGAGCCTAAAAGGCTCTTTTTGTTTTAGAAAGCGGTACGGATTTTTCATTTTCGCTTTACTCAAAACAAAAATCCGATTGAAAGAGCACCACCGCAGGCGGCAAAGCCGCAGCGGTCGTGCTTTTTTGTTTGCCCCCGCACAAAAGATTATACGCCTGCTCGCCTAACGGTCAAGGGGCAAGCCTTCGGTCGGTGAGCATATCCTCTTGCTCCAGTACTGCCAAGCAGAAGTAGAAAGAAGTCTTTTTTTGGAATTTCATTGTCTTAAAATGTTTTTATAGTTGGAACAATTATGGTATAATTATTAATATATGGAGGTGCTTTAAATTGTTAACGAAAGTTTGGATTCAACAACTAAATGATTATATATTGGAGCATGAAATAAATTCGGAAATAGATGATGAAATAAATAATTGTGTAGACCTCGAGAAAAAAAGAGAAATGCTAAGAGACAAAATCATAGAACAAATAAAGGCTTACGTTTTAAACACTCCAGACACACAAAATAAGGACCTATTGAGAAAAATGCATGAGAGAGCTCGAATTGAGCTTTTGCTTAAACACAGAAAATTTTTGATTGAAAAGGGTGAAAAGATTATTGATGAATATTTTGCAGAGGGAGATGATATCGTACCAGAAAAAATATCTCCTAGGTTAATTCCTGTTAGAACAAAGGAAGAATGGGATATTTTTAAAACAGCGAGATTTACATGGAGTTTGCCATTTTCAAATGGTTATGGGCGTAGATTGTGTTTTCTTATAATGGACGAATACAATGGGAAACTTATAGGAATATTGGGAGCCCATTCTCCAGCTCTAGGAATAAAATTAAGGAATGAGTGGCTCAACTTAAAAGGGAAAGATAAAGTTTATAAACTTAATGAGACGATGGATATTTTTACATTAGGTGCAGTACCACCTTACAATATGTTGCTGGGTGGCAAATTAGTAGCAATGAGCGCCGTAGCTAATGAGGTTAGAGATTTCTATAAAGAAAAGTATAGCAACAAAAAAACTGAAATGGAACAAAATATTATATCTCCTCATTTAGTACTTTTCACAACAACTTCAGCTTATGGGCGCAGTTCTATATATAACAGGGTTAAATATAAGGACAGGCTATTATGTTTTTCACTTGGTTATACAAAAGGTTTTGGGGCTTTTAAGTATACTGACGAAATTTCAAGGTTAATGAAAGAGTATTTGTTATTAAAAGGAATCGAAGTTAAAGGTGGATATGGTAATGGTCCTAACTATAAATTTAGACTAATTAATACAGCTATTAAGGAAATAAATAAGGAAATAGATTTGAAAGAAGTTTTAAATATAAAAAGCATAAAACAGCTTTTAAAGCATGAAGTAAAAAGAGAAGTCTTTGTTTTTCCGCTAGCTTCAAATGTAGTTGAATATATCAATGGTATTGATAAAGAGGTTAAATATTATGATTACAAATTTGAAGAATTAGCTGAATATTGGAAGGAACGATATCTAAAGCGAAGAGTAAAAACTAATGATGAATGGAGATATTGGAATAAGGATAATTTAAAAAAGTATCTTTTAATTAAGTGATTTAATTAAAATAGTTTTGGAGGATACATTAAAATGGAAGAACAAAGCGTTTTTTCTGAACTTCCAGAAGCTCTTGTGGAGGAAATGTTAAAAAAAAGTAATCAAATAGGAAAAGAAATTTTTTTAATGTTTAAAGAACTTAAAGAGAAGAAAAGAGAAATTCGAGAGCAGCTTCAGAAAAGTGGAATGTTAAAGAATGATAGAGAACTTGAATTTCCTCAACTTCCTACTACTTGTGGAGTAGATGGATCTTATGCTATTGAAAAACTTATGGCAATGGACCTTGTTGGATGTGCTGCGGTTGCGGTAGAAGGTTTAACTCCTCCTTTTGAGACAAGGCATTGGGAAGCACCTAAACATTTAACTTTTATGGCTCATGAAAAAAGAGATGATGATACACCATCTATAGTAAGAGGAATTATGATACAAATGGAATTAGAACTTGCTGTAAATGCTCCTCATGATATTGTAATGTTGGACGGTTCTTTTACTACTCCTATAATTTATATGAATCAAGCAGTAACCAAAGCAAAAGAAAAAAATACAAATATAATTGAAGAATTGATTAAAAGGTTTGAATCGTTTCTAATGGCTTACAAAACTGTCCTTGAGGCTTCAAAGAGTGACAAAATATGGGTTAGTTTACCAAAATATACAACAAGGCAAGAACTTGGAAAAAGCTTAGGATGGGCTTCTCATTATGATGATAGGGCACTAATGACTTTTATTTTGTCTGCTGGAGAATATACTACTCCAATTCCTTTGGAAAAACCAATAGGAAAATGGCATTTAGCTTCGCCAAAGGATGACCAGAAATTAGATAGAGTTATAGATGAAATAACTTCACTTCTTGAAAAAATTCATGTTGTGTATTATAAACCGCATTCATGGATGCCAGCTTTAAGATTAGAAATACCTTCTTCTGTTGCAACCAATAAAAGTCGATTATCTATATTATTTCAAGGATTACGTTATCAGTGTGGTACAGCAGGTATTATGGAACCTTATCCATTGTTTATGGCTGATAGGATGGTAAAACATTTAGGAAGTGCGATGCCTGCATTTAGGCAGTCTTCAACCCGGCAAATAATAGAATTGTACGAGGACGAAGATTTTTCTGAAATATTTTTTACTATGCATGGATATAGAACTGAAGGAGGTAAGTAAAAGTGGGGGATTTTGAAAAACTATTGGATAATGCTGAACGCATAGCTACTATTGGTTCGCCTTCTTCAACTAGTGGACTTGCTTTAGATATTCTAGGAACTGCAGTGGATAAAAAACTAGTGGGAGAATTAGCTTTTTTTGATTTTAATCAAGACGGAAAAAGACATTATGCTTTAGGACAAATAACAGAAATTCAATTAAGAAATGCATGGCTTGAAGATCCTACTATGAGATCTTTAGCAAGACAAAAAGGGAAAATCAGTCAAATAAGCGGTAGACAGGATACTCATTTAGGGCAGATGACAGTAAGTGCTGTGTTTAGTGATGAAGGAGATAAATTCGTACCAAGCATCTTGGGAACAGTACCGCCTACTGGGACATTTGTTAAATTAGTTACTGACGATATATTAAATAAACTTTTAGAAAGGTATAAAGAAGAAATTTTCTATCTTGGTCATGTTTATGGTTCTACCCCCAAATTACCCTTGTGGTTTAAAGATTTTTCTTCTGGTCCCTGTGGTGCTGGAGAAGCTTATCATATAGGCATTTTTGGGAAAACAGGTTCGGGAAAATCTGTTTTAGCAAAAATGATATTACTTGCTTATGCAAGGTATGAAGATATGGGAATATTTGTTTTGGACCCTCAAGGAGAATTTGCTCTCAGTTTAAGAAATAAACAAGGCGATAATATGTCTTATATTTTAAATCACACAATTTTAGAAAAGTTAAATAAAGAATGGTTTATATATGACCTTTCTACGTTAAAACTTGATAGATGGGAGCTCTTTGTAGAATTACTTCGAGAATATAAGTTCTTCTTTGAACTCGGAATAAAAAGTTCAGAATATCAAGAAATAGTAGCAGAAGATGTTTTGGAATTTTTACGAAAAGATAAAAATATCAAGCTTGAAAATTTAGATAAAAATACATTTGTGAAAACATTGCAATACATTCATCAAATTATTGAAAAAATTTATGCAGATAAAAGTGGAGTTGAAAGAGTTAGGAATACTATAGTAAAAACTTTAAGTGACATTGAAAATAACTTAGAAACAAGTATTTTTGAAAAATGGCGAAAGGTATCTCTATTTTTCCAAGGTAATGGTAGGAAAAGTCCTGGGCAGATAGTAAATGAATCTCTTTATCCTGAAAAAAGGCCTTTAATTATAATTGATTTATCTCAAAAGCCTGAAGACGTAGAGCAAGATGTGTGGGATAGGAAAATAAAACCTTTGTTAATTGACAGGTTTCTAGAAGCTATTACTGAGATGGCAGAATCGGTATATCATAAAAAAGAAAAAGAGCAAATACAAGAAAAAAAATATAGTAAAACAAATCTTAATACCTTAGTGTTAATAGATGAAGCCCATAGATTAGCACCAAAAGAAAAACAGACAGATGAAAGAATGGAGAGAATAAAAAATAGATTAATTGATGCCGCAAGAACTACAAGAAAATATGGTCTTGGATGGATGTTTATAAGTCAAACATTGTCGAGTCTCCATAAGGAAATAATAGGACAACTTAGAATTTTCTTCTTTGGATTCGGCTTAGCCTTGGGAACCGAATTTCAGGCTTTGAGAGAAATTGTGGGAGGAGATACTAATGCATTGAAATTATATCAATCATTCCGCGATCCTCATAGTTCTTTTGATGTTTTTTCGCGCCAATATGCATTTATGACAGTAGGTCCTGTATCTCCTCTATCCTTTGCTGGGTCACCGCTTTTCTTTACAGCTTTTAATACTCCAAAAGATTTTTTACGAGAAAACCACTTTATATAATAAATGTTGTTAATAAAGCTTTTCTAGTAGCCACAAATAAAGTTTTTTGTAAACTTCATCTATGTTGTAATTAAGCACCTCTGCTTTTGCAGACGTGTTTTTTTTGTTTGCCCCCGCGTCATAGATTATACGCCTGCTCGCCTTTCGGTCAAGGGGCAAGCCTTCGGTCGGTGAGCATATCCTCCCTCGCTGCGCTCGGTCCGGTATCCCTCCCCGACCCCTTGACCTTCGGCTCGCAGGCTGTTTTGTTTTAACTGCCGGGGGCAAACGAGAAGCAAACAAAAAAATGAGGAGGTGTAAGCACATGGCGTAAGAAAGTAAGCTATAGCGCTGGGCTGTCAAATACGAAAACAAAGCAAAAGGAAAATTAAATCTGTGTGGAATTATTGACACGTATATATTACACGTATTATAATATAGCAGGAGGAAGAAAAATGAAGCCAAAAGAATTGATAAAAATGCTTCAAAAAGAAGGATGGATAATAAAAAATCAGCGTGGCTCACATGTACATATGATACATCCTTCTAAACCGGGCAAAATTCAAATTCCTTATCATAACAAAGATTTAAAACCGAAAACATTGAATTCAATCCTCAAGCAGGCAGGATTAAAAAAGTAAAAAAGGAGGTTTTGACATGGATAAATATATTTTCCCAGCAGTGTTTGAATCTGATGGAAAAGGCGGCTATACTGTAACCTTTCCTGACTTACCCGGATGTATAACTGAAGGTGATACACTTGAAGAAGCGTTATATATGGCAAAGGAAGCTTTAGAGCTTTTTATATACAACTTAGAAGAAGATAACGAACCTATCCCTGAACCTACACCTCCAGAAAAAATAAAAGTTCCTGAGGGAGCTTTCGTTACACTTATTGAAGCTTATATGCCTCCTGTTAGGGATGAAATGGCAAATAAAAGTGTGAAGAAGACAGTTACGCTCCCCCGGTGGTTGAACGAAGCAGCAGAGAAGGCTAATATAAATTTTTCGCAAGTACTTCAATATGCATTAAAAGAAAGGTTAAATATAAGAGAAAGAAATGAGTCATTTTAAAACTGCAAATATTTTGCAAACGCAAGTCTTAAAGTGGTTGGTCACAAAATGGTCACATAATAAATAAAATTATGCATGAATTGAGGTTAACAACTTCCAATTTTAAAAACAAAAAAGCCTATTTTTAGGCATTTTTAAGACTTAATAAAACCAGTTAAAAATAGTTAAATAATAAAATTTCCTACTTGTAATCAGCAGGTTGAAGGTTCGAGTCCTTTCGCCAGCTCCATTTTTTTATTATTTTCAAAGCTTTTGAAGGCTCAATATTGCAAGACTTAAGGCGGCGGTTGACATTTTGGTTGACAATTTAAGACCGCTGCCTTTTTGTTTTATTTGCAAACATTTTGCAAACGTCATATATTTCCTTAACTTTATTGTTTCACATTTATAAAGCGATATGTTAAAATAAAAATAAAATTAAATAGAAAGGATGGGAAAAGTGGCTGTAGTGCGACCTTTTATGGCATTGAGGCCTTTGCCGGAGTTGGCAGAAAGAGTTTCTTCGCCGCCTTATGACGTTTTATCAAGAGAAGAAGCAGAAAAGTTGGCCAAAGATAATCCGTATTCTTTCTTGCATGTGGAAAGAGCAGAAATAGACTTAGAAGAAAACATAGACCCTTACAACGAGGCGGTTTATCAGAAAGCTAGAGAAAACTTTATGAAAATGAAAGAGAAGAAAATTTTGATAAAGGACGGAAAAGAGTGCTATTACATATATCGAGAGAGAATGGGTGATAGAGTACAGACAGGACTTGTCGCCCTTGTGTCTATTGACGATTATTTGAATGGAGTTGTGAAAAGGCACGAACACACTCTTCCAGAAAAAGAAGAGGACAGGGTAAAGCATATGGATTATTGCGATGCGCACACAAGTCCTGTGTTTTTGGCATATAAGGCAGATGAAAGATTAAAAAATTTGCTAAAAATGTGGATTGAAAGAAAAACGCCTGTTTATGACTTTACCTCTGAAGATGGTGTGAGTCACTCTGTGTGGGTAATTGAGGATGTGGAAGTGATGAAAGAAATTACAGAAATTTTTAAAGAAATACCCGCTCTCTACATAGCTGATGGGCACCACAGAGCAGCGGCATCTGTTGCACTGGGATTGAGAAGAAGAGAGAGTCTTAAGAATTACTCTGGAAAAGAGGGATTTAACTATTTTCTAGCTGTAATTGTCCCTCACGATGAACTCTACATAATGCCTTATAACAGAGTAGTAAGAGATTTAAACGGGTATTCTGAAGAGGGGTTTATACAAAAAGTTAAGGAAAAATTTACATTAGAAGAAGTAGGGGTAACTCCATTTGAACCAAAAGAAAAGCATACTTTTGGAATGTATTTAAAGGGAAAATGGTATAAGATTAAAGCAAAGGAAGGAACTTTTGACTCTTCAGACCCTATTGGATGTCTAGATGTTTCAATTTTGCAGGATAACTTGTTAAAGCCCATTTTAGGGATAGAAAATCCCAGGACAGATAAGAGGATAGAGTTTGTTGGTGGTATAAGGGGGACAAAAGAGTTAGAAGAAAAAGTAAATAAAGGGATGGCAGTAGCTTTTTCTCTGTACCCCACTTCTATTGAAGAAATTTTTGCTGTAGCGGACTTTGGTGGAATAATGCCTCCAAAATCCACCTGGTTTGAGCCCAAATTGAGAAGCGGTATTTTTGTCCATGAAATTGACTGAGTGCTTTTTGGCACTTTATTTTTTTATTAAAGTTGTTCTAATGTGGGCTTCCCTTAACTAATATATAATGTGAGGATAATTTAGGGGAGCTGGTATTATGGATGTCAAGAAAAAACTGCTTTTGGGTCTTTTAGCAGTAGTTATAGCTGTTTTATTTGTGTACTTTGCGCTTCCTGATAAGGGAATGACTACATATCTCATTGAGGCAAAATATGACGATGAAAGCAAAACAGTAGAAGCTGTTCAAACAGTCAGATATGTAAACACAACAGGTACTTCCCTTAAAGAGATTTACTTTCACCTCTATCCCAACGCTTTCAAGTCTGAAGAAAATCTCCCATTTACAAAGGAAGAACTTCCTTTTGTTTATCCTGAAGGCTTTGCTCCCGGTTTCATTGAGATTGAAAAGGTCACGATAAACGGCCTTCCTGCTGTATACACTCTGGAAGAGCCCAATGATGAGATTTTGAGATTGACATTGCCTAGAGAGATTAAAAAAGGAGAATCTGTCAATATAAAGATGCAGTATAAGGTAAAGCTTCCTCCCGCAAGGAGCAGATTTGGCTACGGCAAAAACACTGTTCAATTGGGAAACTGGTATCCCATTCTCTCAGTTTGCGACAAGAACGGATGGAATAACGACCCGTATTACATTTTCGGCGACCCATTTTACAGTGACATAGCCAATTACAAGGTAGAGTTGACTGTTCCAGAAAAGTTTGTAGTTGCTTGTACAGGGGAAAGGAAAGAGCAAAAAGTGGAAAAGGGTTCTAAAAAACTGGTGATTGAGGCTCATAAGGTGAGAGATTTCGCAATTGTCATGAGCGATAAGTTCAAAGTGATAGAGCAAGTGGTGGACGGGATAAAGGTGAAGTCTTACTATTTTACAGAAGGGTATGGAGATAAGGTCTTGAAGTTCGCTTCTGATGCCATTAAGTTTTACAATGACTACATTGGCAAATATCCTTACAAAGAATATTCTGTGGTAGAGACTGATTTTTACATGGGAGGAATGGAATATCCGCAGCTTGTGATGATATCTAAAGATTTGTACAATAAGGCTAATCTTTTCAACCTCGAATATGTTATCGCCCACGAAACAGCTCATCAGTGGTGGTATGCATTAGTTGGAAACAACCAGATAAGAGAATCGTGGCTGGATGAAGGGCTCACAGAATACACCACTCTCCTTTACATAGAGAGATACTACGGAAAGGCTACAGCAGAGGAGATATACAGGCTTGTAATTGAGGGAGGGTTTAATAAGTTTGTAAATAACAGCGCAGATACTTCTTTTGCAAAAACTCTGGCTGATTTTAAAGAATGGAAAGAATATACAAATATAGCTTACAACAAAGGAGCAATGGTGTTTTACAATTTAAGAAAATTAATAGGTGATGAAGACTTCAAGAAAGTGCTTAAGACCTACTACGAAAAGTACAAATACAAAATTGCCACTACGCAAGATCTGATTGACGTAGTGGACAGCGTAACAGGAAAAGATACAGGGGGATTTTTCCAGTCATGGTTTTATTAGATTATCATCTTTTTCTTTAACCTTATGTCCTCTCCGTAAAAGTTGAGAAGCTTGAAATGACCAAAGATGCGCGAATAAATTCTTTCCGGGTATATAGCCATTATTTCTGATAAAGGCAGATTAGTAGAAATTATAAATTTTTTTCCTAGCAGAAGCCTTGTGTTTAAGATGTTGAAAAATTCTTGAAGGCTGAAAGCTGTTATTGGCTCTGTTCCCAAATCGTCTATTATTAAAAGGTCGCACTCCTTCAGAAGTTCCAAGTATTCATTGTAAACTTCACTGTCAGGGTTTAGCTTGTTTATCCTTAAGCCTTCAATTAAGTCGGGAGCAGTTCTGTAAATTACGCTTTTTCCTCTGTCTAAAAGCTCTTTTGCTATACAGTTGGCGAGAAAAGTTTTACCCAATCCTGAATTGCCGTAGAAAAAGAGGCTTTCTTCGATGGTGTCAAAGTGTTTGATGAAGTTTAAGGCAAATTCCACTATGGTTCTCATATTGGCGCGGGGAGATGGTTTGTCCCCGTAGGGTTTATCTGAATAATATTCAAAGTTAAAGTTGGAGAAGTTTTCTTTCTGGAGAATTTCTGCTATGCTGGACTGCTTGTAGTAGATATTTATGAGCTTTTGATTAAAACATTTGCAGCGCTTTCCATTTACATAGCCTGTGTCTTTGCATATGTTGCACTCGTATTTTGGCTCCAAATAGTCTTCAGGATACCCATGAGATTTTAGTATTTCTGTTTTCTTTTTTTTTAAAAAATTTAATTTTTCTCTCAGGGAGTTCAACAATTCTTTGCCTTTTTCTGGTTCTTTGAATATCGCCTGAGTTATTTGAATGCCTATCTCTTTTATCTTGTCATCTATTTTTTCAAGTTCGGGTATTTCTTTGTACAGTCGGTTTCTTCTTAGAAGGGCTTCTCTCTCTGCCTTATCTCTTTTCATTTCATACTCTTTAAGTATCTCATGAATTATATTTTCATTCATTTAATTCACCTCTAGAATGAGCTAAAAGCTTTTTTTCCAAATCCTCTATGTCGTAAGTCCTCTGGGAATAGCTGTTAAAGTAATTCTTTGGGGCTTTAAAGGCAGAAGTAGCAGCTGTTTTCTTTTTAGAAGAAGACTTTTTGTTTTCTAGGTCTTCTACACTTCTTATTCCTTCATTGAACCAGTTTATCAAAATCTTATTTATATATGGAAAGCTTGGCTCATTTAGCTTCGCGATACATTCTTCGCCAGCTTTTATTATCATATCCACATCAAATCCTAGCTCATCCATCCACCTGTCCATCATTTCTCTCTGTACTTCTGTTGGCTCTTCTTCCTTCATGCCCAGTGCTTTTAATATCCTTCTGTAATCCTGCCATCTCTTGCTTTCTGCTTTAAGGTATTCTTCTACATCTAAAGCAGTTTTAAGACCAGCGTCATGCCATGCTATAGCGACTTTTTCCATGTATTTTAAAGAGGTTTTGTTTTTTGAAGCGCAGTAGCTTACAAGCATTGTTATGACTTCCAGAGAAAAGCCGTATTCGTCTACCCAGCTTAAATAAGTTTCCATTTCTGTTGGAGTTAAAGGCCTTCCAAGTGTAAGCTCTATTGCTTCGAAAGCCTGCTTTACTTGAGGGTCGTAAAGGGAGAGAGAAGGCCTACTAGAAGATGGGGGAACTACAGGGAGATACTCTACTGTGTATTCTCCATCTATGTATTTTAACTTCACAAGGCCAGACTTTTCCCAGTATTTTAAAGCTTTATCAATTTCTAAGTCTGACATGAAGAGCTTGTCTGCTAGTTCTTTTAAGGGAATTTGATTGCCGTAGAAGCAATACTTCAAGCCTAATATGTATACCTTCACGTATTCGCCCGGAGCATCCAACATGAAATGGTTTATGAAATAGTTGCTTAAAGGAGTGCTTCCCCAATCGTCATTTTCACCCAAAAATTTAAAAACGCTCATTCTCCCCACCTCGAATATATTATAGCATAGGGGGATGTCCTCTTCAATTGAAAAGAATTTAACATATTTATCGGCATGTTTGAGAAAGAATATTAGTCTAAACTACAGCATAAAATATAAAGAAGGAAATAAAATTTTGCTTTTTGGAAAAAGTGTGGTATAATTAAAACGATTAGATGAAGAAAGGATGGGGAAAGTGGGGAGCGAAAGCTATAAGTTTTTGCTCTTTTTAAAAGAGTACCAGAAAAACCTTATAGCTTTTTTATTTGCCCTTTTTTTAGGACTGGCTTTTGTGGTATATGAAAATGGATTTGCCTATAACGTGCTGGTAGATGGAGTAAGTATTGGCGTCACAAGAGATGTTGAAGGGGTAAAAAGGGCAGTAGAAGAAATCAAAAAAGAAGAGATGCAAAAATGGGGCGATGTGGTCTTTGACCAAGAGATAAGCTTTGAAAGGATTAGGGTTTCAGGTGAAAGAGTCAAAGATGCTAGGGAAATAGAGGCTAGCTTGAAAAAGATTCTGAGCCTTACCTGCAAGGCTTATGCCATAGAGGTCAATGGAAAGCCGGTTGCATTTTTAAAGTCAAAAGAAGAAGCTTACAAAACTCTAGAGGATTTAAAGAGCGAGTATAAAAAAGATGCAGACAAAATCTATTTTAAGGAAGAAATAAAGATAAAAAGTAAGTACATATCTCCTACAAAGTTGGTTGAGGAAAAAGAGGCTTTAGAAATATTGAGAAAACCTCTGAAAGAGGCAGTTACATATGAGGTAAAAGAAAATGACAGCCTCTGGAGTATAGCGAGAGAGCATGACATGTACATACAGGACATATTGAAGCTGAATCCTGGGCTTACTGAGAATTTAAAGCCTGGGCAGATTATATATCTTTCAAAAGAAGTCCCCTTGGTCACAGTTGTTACAGAAAAAGAGGTAACTTACAAAGAAGAAATTCCTTTTAATACTAAATTTACAAAAGATGATAAACTTTTTGTTAACCAATCAAAGGTTCTAGTGGAAGGGGAAAAGGGGTTAAAAGAGATAAAAGCGGTAGTGATAAGTCACAATGGAGTTGAAGTAAAGAGGGATATAAAAGAAGAAAGAGTGCTAAAAGAGCCCGTTTCTAAAGTAGTAGCAGTTGGTTCAAGGAGAGTCTCTTACGTAGCTACGGGCTATTTTAGCTATCCAGCTAGGGGTACTATAACCTCGAGATTTGGCCCTAGATGGAGAGGTTTTCACACAGGGGTTGATATAGCAGCACGATATGGGAGCCCGATTTATGCTTCAGATGGCGGAACAGTGATTTTTGCCGGTTGGGAGAGCGGTTACGGATATCTTGTTAAGATTGACCATCACAATGGGTATGTGACCTATTACGGGCATGCCAGTAAGCTTTTGGTGAAAGTTGGGGACAAGGTTGAAAAAGGGCAAAAAATCGCACTGGTAGGAGCGACAGGCCATGCTACAGGGCCTCATGTGCATTTTGAGGTGAGAAAAAATGGCGTGCCAATTGACCCGATGCGCTTTTTAGGAAGATAAGCCCGAATTGGGCTTTTTTCTTTTTGGTTCTATAATAAATGTTGGGGTGGGGAAAAAGAAATCTATAAAAAAGAGAGCACTTATTCTGAATGCCTGCTATAATAGAAGTGGTTAAAAACAACCCAACAAAAGGAGGCATCAGAATAAGTGCAAGGTAATTATATCACAAATTTCTTAAAATCTGAAGATATAATTTGGGAAGATATAATAGAGAATGACAACAGAATAGAGCTACATATTAAGATGAAACAGAAACCACATATTTGTCCAAGGTGCGGGGCAACAACGTCTAAGATTCATGATTATAGAGTACAAAGAATAAAAGATGTGCCATTATTCGGAAAACCAACAGTGATAGTACTAAAGAAGAGGAGATATGTTTGTAAACACTGTGGTAAAAGATTCTATGAACATTTAGACTATTTACCACGTTACCATAGAATGACCAACAGACTATCTATTTACATACTACAACAACTGAAAAAACAACAAAGCATGAAAGAGATATCTGAAGTTACAGGAGTATCAATCACGACAGTGATGAGACTTTTAGATACAGTAGGAGTGGAACCTGATTATAAGATATTGCCTGAAGTTATCAGTATAGATGAATTTAAAGGAAACTCTGGAGGCAGGAAATATCATTGTATTATTGTCGATCCAAAAGGAGGAAAAATACTAGATATTTTAAAAGACAGAAAACAAGAAGATCTAAGTGAATATTTCAAAAGATTTAAAGACAGGAAGAAAGTGAAGTGGGTTATTATAGACATGTGGAAACCTTTTTTATTGACAGTAAAAACATATTTCAAAGGAGCTAAGATAGCAATAGACAAATTTCACTTTACAAGGTACGTATATTGGGCGATAGAAAATGTAAGGAAAAGAGTGCAAAAAGAACTAGCAAGAGATAAAAGGAGATATTTTAAAAGAAGCCGTAAGCTGCTTCTTGCAAAATATGATACCTTAACGCCCGAACAAAAAGAAAAGCTGGAAATAATGTTTTGGTACAGTGCCGACTTAAGAATGGCACACTTTTTAAAAGAAGAATTTAGTAATAGAGTGTTAAAATGCAAAAATTCAAAGGAAGCAAAAATAGAACTAAAAAGATGGATGCAGTTAACTAAAGAAAGCAAAATTGATGAATTTAAAAGATGCATACAGGTATTTAACCGTTGGTTTGAAGAAATAACAAATGCCTTTGATATACCTTACACCAATTCTGTAACAGAAGGCTATAACAATAAAATTAAAGTACTAAAAAGACTTGCATACGGCTATAGAAATTTTTACCGATTCAGGAAAAGGATATTATATTGCAATGCTTGATATAACAGTGTTTTTAGCAACGAGAATATTTAAGGATATTATAGAGCTTCGACAAAAAAGCATAGGTAAATACCCGCTCACATTTCTAGCTATATCTTTTATTGCAACCAATAATTACAAATATTATCATATAACGTAAGAAAATTTATAGGTGGGCATTCAGAAAAAATACCCACCCCAACTATTGACAAAGAGCCTTCTTTTTGAATGAACTTGCCCCCTTTGGATATGAATGCTATAATACAAAGTGAAAGGTATAGTATGGGCTGTATCACTCACCAAGTGTAGTACATATTTTGATTTTTTGGGGTGATACAGCATGAATAAAAAGATTTTAGTATCTATAATAGGAATCATTTTTGTTTTTTCAGTGCTATTTTTCAACAATGTAAATGCTACTTTTTACCCTTATGTGAAGGATGTGGGTAAGGCTAAGCTCGTCAGAAGTGTAAAAGATTTCAAAACTGCAGAGAGTGAGCATTTCATCTTAAAATACACTCCTCAGGATAAAAAATACACTTCTCTTGTGCTTGACATAGCAGAAAGGCATTTTAAAGGCGTAACAGAAGACTTGGGCTACGTTCCCTGTGAAAAAGTGTTAATTGTGATGTACAGTGATGCCGATAAAATGAATAGGGATTTTTCGCTGGCAAAGGGCACAACAGCAATGGGGCTTTATCTTAATGGAGTAATAAGCATACAATCTCCCTCTTTATGGATTGGAGATGAAGATAATCTTCCAGAAATTTTTGAAAAAGAAGGACCTATAGTGCACGAATTTGCACATTTTATAGTAGATGAGGTAGCAAAAGGTAACTACCCTGTGTGGTTTACAGAAGGTGTTGCTCTTTTGGAGGAGTATCGAGAAAATGGAGTTTCATGGGGGGAAGGGCTTAAAGGGAAGCCTTACTCTTTAGAAGAGTTGAACTATAAATTCAATGAACTAGATGAAGTTTTGGCGTATAAAAGGTCTTTTGAGATTGTAAAAGCCATGTCTTACAAGTATGGTATGGAAAGTATAAGAGAAATTATTAAATATTTGGGGGAAGGCTTAAGTCTTGAGGAAAGTTTTTACAAAGTCACAGGAGATAACCTTAAAAATTTTATAGATTCTATAAGATAAAAGCAAGAAGAGTATTCTCTTCTTGCTTTAGCTCTATAAAATAAGGGGGCATAGAAAATGAGCAGCAAGATTTTGATTGTGGACGATGAAAAACCGCTTGTGGACATAATAAAGTACAATTTAGAAAAAGAAGGTTACATAACTTTTGAAGCCTATGACGGCGAAGAAGCCGTAAAGATGGCAAAAGAACAAAACCCTGACCTCATAATATTGGATGTGATGCTTCCTAAAATGGACGGTTTTACCGTTTTAAAGACTTTGCGGCAGTCCATGACAGTTCCAATTTTGATGCTTACTGCAAAAGAGGAGGAAGTAGATAAAGTATTGGGACTGGAATTGGGAGCTGATGATTATATCACAAAGCCTTTTTCAATGAGGGAGCTCGTAGCTCGCGTTAAAGCGAATTTGAGGCGGGTAAGTTTCAATGGCAGCGAGCAGAATCATATTATACGAATAAAGAATTTGAAGATCGACATCTTAAAGTACAAAGTGGAGAAGAACAACAAAGAGATAGAGTTAACCTCCCGAGAATTCGAGCTTTTGAGATTTCTCGTTTTAAACAAAGGGCTGGTCTTTTCAAGAGAGGCTCTTTTAGAAAAAGTGTGGGGTTACGAATATTTTGGCGATATTAGAACGGTGGACGTCACCATAAGGCGATTGAGAGAAAAAATAGAAGATGACCCGAGCAACCCAAAATTCATACACACAAAAAGAGGGGTTGGTTACTATTTTAGCGATGAAAAGCCGATTTAAGAGCATCCAGTGGAAGATAATACTATTATACAGTTTGCTGATCTTGGTTGCAATGGAAATTATATGGATTTATCTCTATAAATCCCTGGAAAACTATCATTTAAACAATTTTGACAACTACCTTGAGGCGCAGGCAAAGGGTATTTCTTTTACTTTAAAGGACAACATGGATATAAAGAGCTTGAAAAGTGTAATAAACATGTACATGGGGCCTAATTCCAACATAAAGTACGTTTACATCTTGGACAGCCACGGGAATATCTTGGCAAGCTCCACAGGAGATACAGGGAAGATGATGACACCCGCTATTGCAAAAGCTCTTTCGGGTGAGATGGGAAGTGAGCTCACAAAGGACTATTACTCTAATAGCACTATTAAAAGCTTTGCTATGCCAATTTACAACAGTGAGGGAAAAGTAAGTGGAGTTGTGTATTTAAGCGGCTCTTTAAAAGGCATATATGATACTTTATGGGATGTCAACTTGATTTTAGTAAGCGCTACTTTGTTTGCACTCATGATTACTATAATATTAGGTTATATTCTTTCAAAAACCATAGCAGACCCTATAAAAGAAGTGACAAAGTATGCTCAAAGGATGGCAGAAGGGAATTTTGACATAAAAATAAATGTAAAGTCCGACGATGAAATAGGCAAATTGGGAGAGATGTTTAATTTCCTCTCTTCCCGTTTGAAGGAAACTTTAAATGACATACAAGGGGAAAAGAATAAAATAGAAGCTATCATCAAATTCATGAAAGACGGGGTTGTGGCGGCTGACGCAAATGGCAATATCATCCACTACAATGAAGCAGCTGAGAAGATGCTAAATAAAAAGTTGAGTTTAGGTATGCCTGTAGAAGAAGTGCTTCCTTTAAAAGAAGCAGAAAATCCCATCCCTATGACCTGCGACAACAGGGTGTTAATGATTAATGCGGCTTCTGTTAAAATTAACAATCAAGTAGAAGGTTATGTGTATGTAATGCACGATATTACAGAGCAGCACAAATTAGACCAGATGAGGAAAGAATTTGTAGCGAACGTCTCCCATGAGTTGAGGACTCCTCTTGCCACCATAAAAAGTTATGTAGAAACTCTTCTTTACAACGATGTGGACACAGAATATTCAAAGAAGTTTTTACGAATAATAGAAACAGAGACAGATAGAATGACTCGCCTAGTAAAGGACCTTTTGCTTCTGTCAAAGATGGATTCGGAAGAGAACAGTTTGAAACTGGAACCTTGTGATTTTAACGAAATAGTAAAAAATGTGGTAAACAGCCTATCTATTGAAGCTACCAAAAAAGGGCATAATGTCATACTAAATTTGAGCGAGACGCTACAAAAGGTAAATGTGGATAAGGATAAGGTTGAGCAGATGGCAATGAACATAATAAACAATGCTATAAAATATACTCCTGAGGGGGGAGTCATAGAAATCTCTACGGCTTACGATGAAGAAGGAGTTACTTTCACTGTGAAAGATAACGGAATAGGTATTCCAAAAGAGGACCTTCCGCGCATATTCGAGAGATTTTACAGAGTGGACAAAGCGAGGTCTAGAGAATTGGGAGGAACGGGATTGGGGCTTTCAATTGTGAAACAGATAGTGGAGCTTCACAAGGGGAAAGTGAAGATAGAGAGCGAGCTGGGGAAAGGCACAGTAGTGACAGTACAGTTACCTTATTCTAAAAATTCGTAATCGTAATTTAATATTGCTGTAACATTGCTGTAATAATAGTGGTATATAATCGTACATGTAGAGGAAAAGGAGGGATATCCTTGAAAAAAGTAATCGCATTTGCTGTAGCAGTTTTGCTGATGCTTGCCTTATCTGTTTCCTCAGCCTATGCAGCAAACCTCATAGTATTAAAGACAGATATTGACAATGTAAAGACGAATAACAAGTACTTTATAGTCTCAGGAAATGGACAACCTAACACCACTGTAGAGCTTATTTTAAATGACAATTTAAATGACAAATGGGTAATAGATGACTCAGCAGTTTTTGCGAGGCTTGTCATTTTGAATCCGGGGGAAAATACGCTCTTATTAAAGGCTTACAAAGGGGACCAGGTGCAAATAATAAAAGGCAAAGTCATATTGACCAAGAAAGACGGCATATGGCAGATCACCATAACAGCTATTGAAGAACTGATAAAGTCATTATTGAAATAAGAGGGCTTAACTTATGAGGGAGAAAATAAAGTCTATAGTGCTTTTGTGCCTTGTCGGAGTGAGCGTTTATTTGACCTACACCTTATGGATATCCTTCCCTCAGAAAGAAATGTCTCTTGAAAATAAAAAGTCCACGAATTCAGAAGTGGACCTTTTTCGTATAATAAGGCCTCAATACGCATTTTTAATTGAAGGTGGAAAAACTTATTTAGCCAGTGTAGATAATCTGTGGAGGCAGGTTGTGGAGTTTTTAAACAAAGAGAAGGAAATAAAGTTCACTTTAGAAGGAAAAAAGGATTCTGAAAACTCTTTAACTTTTGAGGGAATTAAATTTGTAATAGAAAAGGGATGGAATAAGGGTGTCCTAAAGCAGATTCTCACTAGAGAAAGTGTAATTAGAAAGCTTGATGACAACGCCAGAATAAATCAGGTTTTGGTTGATTTTAAGCAAAATCAGATGGTTTTTGAAGATGTGTACAGTAACAAAAGGTATGTATTTTCCTATGAAAGCATAAAAGATTTAAAGCACCTTTCAACTGAGGACGCGACAGTATGTGATTCTGTATATGGCATACCTTTGACTGCGGTTTCTATGCCTAATATACACAATAAAACTATGATTAAAGAACTGGACCAGATTTTGTTGGATAAAATTTTTACTAATATCTCTATAGTGAGAAAAGTTACGGAAGACAATGGCAAGACTGTCTACACGGATGGGATGAAGAGTTTAAAAATTTTTGAAGACGGGTACATTGAATTTTACAGCACATCTATAGAATCCTCTTCTGATGGCAAACTCGATTTTGTAAAATCTGCGGAGTTTTTAGAAAGACTAGGGCTAAACTGGAGAAATTTTTATTTGGCAGATGTAAAAGAAGAATCCTTTTTCTTTGGGTACTCTTTCGACTTTCCTATCTGGTTTGATAAGCGCGATTTTTCTCCAATAGAAGTGACTGTCTCAAATGGAAGTGTGAAATCAGCGCGAATTTTATACCTTAACGTGGAAGAGAAAGGCAAGATAACTTTTTCCCCTGAGAAAATGAGGAATCTTTTCAATGCTGGGATAAAAATTTCTAAAAACAAAGGGGCGTTTCAAGCCTTTAGGATTGGATATATATACATGAATGGCCATTTCATACCTTCAATAAAGATGGAGTTCGAAAAAGGGAGTGTCTTCATAAACATGTTGAACGGAAAATTACTTAGCATTGGGGAATGAATATGAATTGGTCTAAAGCAAAGACGATAATGATAGTGACTTTTATATTTTTAAACCTTCTTCTTTATGCTGTAGTCGTGAAAACCCATGAACCTCAGATGTCAAAGCTTTCTTCTAAAGATTTCGCTGCTATAGAGAGGGTGCTTGAGGAAAATAATATTTTTTTGTCTATATCTCTTCCTGAAAAAGCTCCTCCTATGCCTCTTGTAAAGGTAAAGAGAGAAGTTTTTGACGATAAGTTCGTATTGGACCATTTTATAAAAAGTAAGGATTACAGGAAATATGAAAATAGCGGAGAGACTGTTTTTGAATTTGATAGTACTACAATAAAAATAGGGCATTTTAGCTTTTTCTTTCAAGAGAAAAGTGATAAATTTTTAGACATGACTTCTTCTGATAAAAAGAGATACATTGAAGATTTTTTAAAACAGCATTTTTTGAAGGAAAAAGACGGACAGATAGTGAAAATAGAGAGGAAAAGCAAAGGAGTCACTATAGAGTACAGGCAGTTTTACAATGGATATTTTGTTGACGACAGTTTCATCAAAGCAGATATTTCTGGTGATGAGTTCACAGTTTATAAAAAATGGTTTGATTCTGTGATTCCTGAGAAGGACAAGAAGGAAATAGTAGATGCAATCTTTGCTGTTTTAAAGCTTGTGGAGATAAAACCAGAAAAAGCTGTTGTCAAAATAGAGGATGTAAAGCTGGGATATTATTTTAACTGGCCTAATGCCTCAAAAGGAGAAGCTGTGCCCGTGTGGAAAATAGTATCTAATGAGGGTATTTACTATATAAACGCCTATACAGGCAATTTGGAAAGAGGGGAATAATCCCCTTTTTTATTTTGAAGATTTTTCTATGGGCTTTTATCACACAAACACTTGTAAAATATTATGAATTGTATTAAAGTATATAGTGTGGCAGTATCTGATTTTTAGATGATTTTTCTCGACTTTGTCAGTTGGAGGTCATTTTTGGGCTGGTAAAAAATATCAAACCCTTGATTTTCAAGGGTTTTTTGTTTTTAGGATTAAAAAATTTTTCAAAACTGTAGGGACAATTTTTATCCTAATTATTGCCATAATACTTGACTATATTCACTTTTTGTAGTATAATGTAATAAACTAACATAAAGGTGATGCCATATGTTTCTCAAAATAACTAAAGCTGGTGGCTATGAGTATGCCAAAATTGTCCATAATTATCGCGAAAATGGTAAAATAAAACAAAAAGTCTTGCTTAATCTCGGTAGAATTGATGAACTTAAAAATGACCCTTCTTTCATTAATCTTGTAGATAAATTGCAAAAAATATTTTTAAGCTCTAGCGAAGAGACAGGTTCGATCAAGTTTTCTCCAGAAGATGTTTCAGAAGGGATTATTAAAAACTGGGGATATATTGTGTATAGGAAACTTTGGGAAGAACTTGAGATAGGTAAATTTCTCAAACAGTATAGCTCCCAAAATTCCAAGATAAAGTTTGACATTGATAAAGTGGCATTTTTAATGACAGCACAGAGATTAATTCAGCCAGTAAGCAAACTTCAAACGTACTACCGCAAAAATAGATACTTTGGATTTGAAGAAGATATTGATTTGAATCAGCTGTACAGGGGATTAGATATTCTGGCCCAGATAAAAGAGGATTTGGAGCTATATCTTTATCACAAGAATAGAGATTTATTTAACATGGTAGTTGATGTTGTTTTTTATGATGTGACAACATTTTACTTTGAAAGCATTAAGCAAGATAACTTAAGGGATTTTGGATTTAGCAAGGATAACAAGGTAAATGAGGTACAAGTAGTAATGGGCATGCTTGTAGATAAAGAAGGAAGACCAGTTGGATATGAACTGTTTCCAGGAGATACTGTTGACAGCAAGACCATGATAGAAATTTTGAGGAAACTGAAAGATAAATTTTGCATAGACCAGGTAATAATAGTTGCGGACAAAGGCCTTAACAGTAAACTTAATTTAAAGCTGATAAAAGAAGCGGGATACGACTACATTGTGGCAAGCAGACTGAAAAACATGAGTAAAGAGATTTTAGATAGAGTATTTGATGAAGAAGGATATCAAGTTCTGGAAGAGAAAAAGTGGAAATTTGACAGAGAAATATTTGGTGAAGAGTTTAGATTCAAGGTCATAGAAAGAGAGAATATTATCAAAACGGGAGAAGGGGAAATATTCAAGATACCTGAGAATCTAATAATAACCTATTCAAGCAAGAGGGCCAAAAAAGATAAAGAAGAGAGGCAAAGGCTAGTAGAAAAAGCAAAAGAACTTTTAGAAAAGCCCGGCAATGTAAGGGCAGCAGAAAAGAGAGGAGGAAGGAAATATTTAAGACGCATTTCCGAATCAGAAGAATATGTACTGGATGAAGAAGCAATAAAGAGAGATGAGAAATTTGACGGTTTTTATGCAATTCAGACCAGCAAGAAAGAAATGAGTGTGACAGAAGTTTTGAATGCATATCATGATTTATGGAAGATAGAGCAGTCTTTCAGAGTAATGAAAAGTTGTCTGGAGGTAAGACCAATATTTCACTGGACGGAAAAAAGGATAAGAGGGCATTTTGTTGTGTGCTATTTAGCATTTTTACTGGAAAGAACTTTAGAATACAGCTTGAGGTCTAAGGGGAAAGAATTAAGCAGTGATAGAATAAAAGAAGCGATAGGTTCAATGAATTTTGTGGAGATAGAGATAAATGGGAAGAAATATTTAATCAAACAAAAGATGGAGGAGGAAGCTGAAGACATATTGAAGGTGATGAAAATAAAAGCACCAAAAAATTTCATTACATATGAGGAAGGCATGGAATTAATTAGCATGAGAAAGTGATGTAGTGACAAATTTCACGCCCATTTTTTGTCAATACCTGTATTCCCAAGCTTTTTGGGTTTCGAACTGACAAAGTCAAGTATACAGGCAATTTGGAAAGAGGGGAATAATCCCCTTTTTTATTTTGAAGATTTTTCTATGGGCTTTTATCACACAAACACTTGTAAAATATTATGAATTGTATTAAAGTATATAGTGTGGCAGTATCTGATTTTTAGATGATTTTTTGGTTGAAAGGAAGATGTGTATGGAAAAGTTTGTTATAAGAGGAGGGAAGCCTCTTCGTGGCACTGTCCAGATAAGCGGTGCTAAAAATTCTGCTGTTGCGGTTTTACCTGCGGCTCTACTGGCAGATAGTCCAAGTGTCATAGACAATCTGCCTGATATAAAGGACATAGAAACTTTGGCAGAAATAATAAAAAGATTAGGGGGCAAGGTAGAAAAAGGCAAACACGAAATAAAAATAGACCCCACAGGGCTTAATTCTTTCCATCCTCCCAGGGAATTGGCGAGCAGGATGAGGGCCTCATATTATCTCATAGGTGCGCTTTTGAGTAAATTTAACGAAGCGACAATACCGATGCCGGGAGGATGCAACATAGGAGTAAGGCCAATTGACCAGCACATCAAGGGTTTTGAAGCATTAGGGGCTGAGACTACTATAGAGCACGGTTTTATAAGAATTAAGGCGGAGAAATTAAGGGGAGCCCATATATATTTTGACGTTGTAAGTGTGGGGGCAACAATAAATTTGATGCTGGCAGCTGTCAAAGCAGAAGGGGTTACTGTTTTAGAAAACTGTGCGAAAGAGCCTCATGTAGTTGATGTGGCAAACTTTTTAAATGCAATGGGAGCAAATATAAAAGGTGCTGGGACTGACACTATAAAGATTACAGGAGTGGACAAACTAGAGGGCTGCCATTACACAATCATCCCTGACCAGATTGAGGCTGGAACCTATATGGTGGCAGCGGCGGCAACGGGAGGAGACGTATATGTAAAAGGCGTAATTCCGACCCACTTAGAGTCGATAATTGCAAAGCTTGTGGAAATGGGAGTAATTGTGGAAGAGTATGACGATGTCATAAGAGTTAGAAGAGAAGGGCCTTTAAAAAGGGTTGATATAAAGACTTTGCCGTATCCAGGCTTCCCGACGGACATGCAGCAGCCTTTTGCGGTGCTTTTAGCCTTAGCTGATGGGATAAGTGTCATTACAGAAAATATATATGAGAACAGGTTTAGATATTTAGAAGAATTAAAGAAAATGGGAATGAAAGTGAGAGTGGAGGGAAGAAGCGCTATCATAGAAGGAGTGGGCAAACTTACGGGTGCACCAGTTTACGCGACAGATCTAAGAGGTGGAGCTGCAATGGTGATAGCAGGACTTGCAGCAGAGGGCATTACAGAAGTTTTGGACATTTACCACATTGACAGGGGATACGAAGCAATGGAAGTAAAGCTTCAGGCTTTAGGAGCTGACATAATAAGAATAAGAGAATGAGAGTAAAAATTTGTGTATAGAAAACTGCATAACATCTAATCCTATTAATGGGGTGATGTTATGCAGTATAATTTTAATAAGTTAGTTGCTACTGCAATAATTTCGTCTTTTATCACTTCTTTAATTTTTATATACATTGCACCTAATTTTTTATGGGGCAAAATTATTCCTATACCATATCCCCCTGAGTCAAATTTGAAGAAAGAAATAATCATTCCAAAAAGAGAGCCTCCTACTGTAGCAGAAGCGGTGGCAAAAAAAGCGACACCGGCTGTAGTTGGCATAACAACGCTGGAATTTGAGAGAAAGTATTATTTTTTAGAAAGGGCTGTTGAAGGAGTCGGTTCGGGATTTATAGTGCACCCCGACGGTTACATAATAACAAATAATCATGTGGTTAACGAAAATTCCAGAAATATAAAGGTTTATTTGAGCAATGGAAATATATTGCCGGGGAAAGTATTGTGGACTGACCCGGTTTTAGACCTCACTATACTTAAGGTAGATGCGAAGAATCTGCCAGTGATTGAGCTGGGGGACTCTGATAGGCTTTCTGTAGGTCAAACGGCTATCGCTATAGGAAATCCTTTGGGGTTAAGATTTCAGAGAACGGTGACTTTAGGAATAATAAGTGCACTCAACAGAAGCCTTCCCATAACTGAAGACAGTAAACCCAAAATCATGGAAGACCTCATACAGACAGACGCTTCTATAAATCCGGGTAATAGCGGCGGACCTCTGATGGACTCTCAAGGGTATGCCATTGGGATAAATACTGCTAAAGTCACTACTGCAGAGGGTTTAGGCTTTGCAATTCCTATAAACATTGTAAAGCCTATTCTTAAAAAGGTCATTGAAACAGGAACTTTCAAACCGCCTTACTTAGGAATAGTGGCGTATGACAGAGAGATTGCGAGTTACATAACTGCAGATGTGTATATTTACGAAGGGATATACGTGGCGGATATAGACCCTACAGGGCCCGCCTATAAAGCTGGAATAAGGAAAGGTTATATCATACTGGAGGTAGATGGGAAACCAGTAAATACGATGACAGGTCTAAAGTGCATCATATACGAAAAAAAGCCGGGAGAAAGCATAAAAGTTAAGTATAAGACGTTGACTGGGAAGGAAGGTTATGTTACTATTGTCCTTGGAAAGTAAAAAGCTTCTTGTAATCTTAAGGTCAAAGTTGGCGCTACCATGTTTTTTGGAACAGGAGAGAGTTTGATGTATGTAGTGTGTGAAAAGCATTTGGAGGACGCTATTGAGGAGTTTGTGGAAGTGTACGAGCAGCCTCCTGACATCTACAAACTAGATGAGGTTTCTTTTACCGATTGGCTTGCTCCCCACAAATGTGATTTTTGCGATGAACCTCCTAAATATCTGGTGGTCTAAAGTGGGGCAAGAGGATGAAAATACAAATAATAGCTGTTGGAACTATTAAAGAAAATTATATAAAAGAGGGGATAAAATTTTATCTGGACAAGCTGAAGAAAATATATGATATTGAAATTGTTGAAGTAAAAGAAGAAGAGGACCCTGGTACTCCAGCAAGTAGAGAAAAGGTGCTAAAGACAGAAGGAGAAAGGATTTTATACAAAATTGACAGGGAAAGCTTTGTGATAGCTCTTGCCATAGAAGGGAAAGAAGTTTCAACCGAAGAATTTGCAAGCCTTATAAAGAAGGCTTTTGGTATGGGATACAAAAAAGTAGTCTTTGTAATAGGCGGTTCACTGGGCATATGGGGAAAAGTCAAAGAAAGGGCTGATGTAAACATCTCTTTTTCTAAGATGACTTTTCCTCATCAGCTCACAAGGCTTTTGCTTTTAGAGCAAATTTATTATGCTCTTTTGTAGTTTATTTGTGGTATGGTTCATTCCTCAATATTTTATAAGCGCGGTAGAGCTGTTCTGCGAGGAGCGTAGCAGTTAATCCCTTTGACATTTTCATTTGCGAAATTGTAAGTATTTCATCAAAAATCTCGATTCCTTCTCCTATTAAAAAAGTTATATCTGTTATGGATTTCATTTCTAGGTCCTTTATCTTTAAAGCAAATTTTTCAGAAGAGATGGTTTTCCCTTGAGGTGTAATCAATATTTTATAAGATTTTTCCAAATCTTTTACAGGAAGTTTTTTTGAATTTTTACAGATTGAAAGAGAAATGCTGCAAAACCTCTGCAATCTCTTAAAATATTCCTCTATGGCTTCTTGGAAAAAGGGTTCTATTTTTTTGGCTATGATAAAAAACTTGTAGTTCATTTTTTCACCTGCTTTTTCATTATATCCTTATTATATCAAAAAAACATTTGAAAATATTTTTTCACTTTGATACAATAATACAAAAACCAACTGATGGGGGTATAAACGTGTCGGTGCTAGAGGTTTTAAAAGAAAGAGGATATATCGCTCAAATGACCCATGAAGAAGAGATAGAGAAGCTTTTAGAGAAAGAAAAGATAACTTTTTACATAGGTTTTGACCCCACTGCTGACAGCTTACACGTAGGGCATTTGATTCAGATAATGACAATGGCTCACATGCAGAGAGCCGGCCACAGGCCAATTGTGCTTTTGGGAGGCGGGACTGCCCTTATAGGAGACCCGAGCGGTAGAACTGACATGAGAAAAATGCTCACTAAAGAGGAAATAGATAGAAATGCTGAAGCCTTCAAAAAGCAGATGGAGAGATTCATTGATTTTTCTGAGGGCAAAGCTATAATGGAGAACAATGCTAAATGGCTCCTTGGCTTGAATTACATAGAATTTTTGAGAGATATAGGTGTTCACTTTACTGTAAATCGCATGCTTGAGGCGGAAGCTTTTAAGACTCGCATGGAAAGAGGCCTTACTTTCCTTGAGTTTAATTACATGCTAATGCAGGCTTATGACTTTTTAGAGCTTTACAGACGCTACGGCTGTGTAATGCAGATGGGAGGAAATGACCAGTGGTCTAATATAATCGCTGGAGTAGAGCTTATACGCAAAAAAGAAGGCAAGCAGGCCTATGGAATGACTTTTGTGCTCCTTACAACAAGCGAAGGAAAGAAGATGGGCAAAACTGAAAAAGGCGCTATATGGCTGGATCCTAAAAAGACTTCTCCTTATGAATTTTATCAGTACTGGAGAAATATAGGAGATAATGATGTGGAAAAGGCTTTGGCCCTTTTGACTTTCCTTCCTATGGACGAAGTGAGAAGGCTTGGGAGACTAAGGGATAAGGAGATAAACGAAGCTAAAAAGGTGCTGGCTTTTGAGGTTACAAAGCTTGTACACGGTGAAGAAGAAGCCCTAAAGGCTCAGAAGGCGGCCGAAGCTCTGTTTGAAGGCGGCGGTGAAATGGAACACGTGCCCAGCATTGAAGTCTCTCAGGACATAATCGGAAGGAAAATAGTTGATGTGCTTTTTGAAGCTAAAGTCATACCTTCAAAGAGCGAGGGAAGAAGGCTTATTCAGCAGGGAGGCCTTTACATCAACGACAAGAGGGTAGAAAACGTGGATGAATGCATAAAAGAAGAGATGATAAAAGAAAATGCCATTCTTGTGAGAAAAGGGAAAAAGGAATATCACAGGTTATTGGTAAAGGAATGAATGCAATATGATTTTCCTTTTTACTGCTCTTTATGCTGAAGCTTACCCTTTTATAAACTATTTTAAACTAAAAAGAGACCTTCAAAACAATTATTTTCAAGTTTTTTCAAATGACGAGGCCCTGCTAACTGTGACAGGAGTTGGCAAGATAAATAGTGCTATAGCAGTAGCCTACACTTTAGGAAGATATGGGATTTACAGGGATAGCTTTGCATTAAATTTTGGAATTGCCGGATCGAAGTTTCCACAAATGAAAGGGCATCTTTATTTAATCAACAAAGTGATAGACAGTGAAACTAAAAAGGTTTTTGTACCTGATGTTTTAATTGACCATTCCTTTGAGGAAAGTGACCTTGAGACTTTTAACCATCCTGTAAAGGATGCTTATAGAATGGAAGCAAATTTGTGCGACATGGAAGGAAGCGGTTTTTACCAAGCCGCTTCAAAGTTTTTTGATGCCCATCAGATTTACCTTTTGAAGCTGGTGTCTGATTCCTTGGATTTTGAAGGGATTTCTCGAGACTTTGTGATTCAGCTTGTTGAAGAGAAATTAAAAGAAATAGATGAATTCATCAAAATGATAAAAGAAAGTTTTAAAACCGAGGAAGTTTTTTCAGAAGAAGAAAAGAAGATTATTAAGACTTTGTCAGACAAGTTGAAGTTGACAGCAAGTCAGAGGCGGATTTTGTACAAAGCTTGCCTTCACTATAAAGTGCGGGAAAATAAAGGCGTTGATTTTTTAAAAGGTTTTTTTGGGATGGAGGTTACAAACAAAAAAGAGAGGGAGAAGGCCTTTGAAGAAGTTCTCTCACATTTACGTTGAAGAGGATGTAAAAAACCATCCTTTGACGATAAAAATATTGAGTAAGTTTCCTAAGAGCAAAATTGTATATATTAACAGATACAGTGAAGTTTTTAACAGGCCCAATCAAAATTATTTGGTTCAGAAAAAGGGGCAGAACCTGATAATTGCTAAGAAAAGGCATGATTTTGTGTATAAAGGGTCAGAACTTTGTGAAGATTTTGGGAATATACATTTTTTCCATACATCGAATATATACAATTGCGTCTATGAGTGTGAATACTGCTATCTGCAAGGGTTGTACCCTTCTGCTCACTTGGTGATATTTGTAAATCTGGAAGATTATTTCAGAGAAATAGACAAGCTCATAGAAAGAAAAAAGATATATTTGAGCATTTCCTATGAGACGGATTTGCTGGCATTAGAATATTTAACGGGTTTTACCAGAGAGTGGATTGAATATGCTTCTTCTAGAGACCTCCTTTTGGAGATTAGGACGAAGAGTGCTAACTTTTCTGCTCTAGAAGATTTGGAGATTCCACCAAATGTCATTTTTGCTTGGACTTTGTTGCCGCAACCTGTAATTGATAGATATGAGAAATTTACTCCTTCTCTTGAGATGAGATTAAAAAGCATCAAAAAAGCCATTTCAAGAGGGCTTAGAATCAGAATATCCATTGAGCCTGTGATGTACTTGGAAAACTTTGAAGAAGTGTACAGCCAATTTGTTAAAGAAGTTTTCTCCTGCATTCCTGAAAAGAGCGTAAGAGATGTGAATATTGGCGCTTTTAGGTTGCCAAAAGAACAGGCAAAAAGGATAGAAAAGTTAAACGAGGCCTCCCTTATATTTTGCTATGGCACTGTTGTGAAAGATGAGGTTTTTACGTACAGGAACGCTTCAGATTATGAGAATTTTGTTGCAGAAGAAGTAAAGAAATATGTCCCTTCAGAGAAAGTTTATGTATTCAATAAAAAAGAAAAAAGCTCTCTTTTTTGAGGTTTTCCTTTACATCAATGGACCATGTGCCTCCTTCGCTTTTTTCCATCTCTATTTCCTGCTTTTTATTATCTTTTAAGAGGCACAAATACACTTTCTCTGCGGAGGGGGCCCAGAGACGGAATTTTGAAGAAGAAAAGGTTCTTGTATGGGCAATTGGGGAAGATTGTTAAAAAATATCTTGATTTCTGCCCTTCTTTTACTTATAATATAAATCGGACCCAATACTTATGGGGGGTAGAAGTAAGAGAGGTGATTCGATGCTGGAATATGTAAAAAGTTTGGAGCATTTCGAGGAAATAAGAAGTAAAGAAGATGACATTTTTATGCTTATGTTTTACTCAAATTCTTCTCAGAAAAGCTTGGAAGCTTTAGAAGTGATGAAGAAGTTTAGTGAGGACAATCCCAAAGTACCAGTGTACGTCGTCAATGCTTCAGAAGTAAAGGACATTCACCCGCAGTTTGGCATAAAAGTGGTGCCTTCTGTGATTTTGTTTAAAGAAAAAGAGCCGTGGCAGTTTGTGTTTGGACTTCAGAGCAAGGAATATTACGAAAAATTATTGGTAGTATCTCCAACAAAGTCATCAGATGGGAAAGAGCGGAAGCCCCTTAGAGTGACGGTTTATGTAAGTCCTTCTTGCCCGTGGTGCAATGCCACAAAGGCTTACTTGAGGCAGCACAATATACCTTTCAGAGAAATAGACGTGACCAAAAATCCGGCTGCAGCCGCTGAACTGGTAAGGCGAACAGGTCAGAGAGGTGTGCCCCAGACGGATATCAACGGTACAATAGTGGTAGGTTTTGACAAAGCAAAATTAAATCAATTGTTGGGAATTACAGAGCAATAAATTTTGGTATAATAAATATGGCGTTTCAAAAAATATATAGAAAGGGGAAGGTGTATGACAAAGATACAGCCGGTAAACGGGCATGCTCTCATCAAACTTGAAAAAGAGCCGGAGAAAAAAGTGGGCGGAGTTATAATACCCAAGTCTGCAGAAGAAAAATTGAATCAAGGGGTAATTGAAGCTATTGCAGCCGGTGCAACTGAAGAGCTGGCAGTGGGAGACAGAGTGATTTACAAGGAATTTTCTGGGACAAAGATAAAGCATGAGGGAGAGGAATATCTCATAATTCCTGTGGACGATATATTGGCAAAGTTTGTAGAGGTGGATGAGATATAAGAAGTCGGGGAAATTCGTTCCCGGCTTCTTATATTTTTACGTACAGTTTTTGACATATGTTTATTAAAAGAAAATAATTATCAACTTTATCCCTTCTTTTATTGATTTAAGAATTTTTGTGGTGTATAATAATATTGTTCGAGTATTCCTATAAAAATAGTCGGAATTAAAAAGGAGTTGTAAGAGATGAAAGAGGCTTTGCTTGAAATAAAGGATTTACATGTAGAAGTAGAGGATAAACACATTTTAAAAGGGCTTAATTTGACCATAAAAAAGGGAGAGATACATGCAATCATGGGGCCTAATGGCAGTGGCAAGAGCACATTGTGCCATGCCATAATGGGCAACCCTAGATATAGAATCACTGGTGGAGAAATTTTGTTTGAAGGAGAAAATATTACGAATTTAAAAGTAAATGAAAGGGCAAAGAAGGGTATATTTTTGTCATTCCAGTCGCCGGAAGAGATTCCCGGTATTACGGTCGATAACTTTATAAGGACTTCTTCCACTATCGTCACAGGGCAGAACATGTCAATGCTTCAGTTTGCGAAGGAAATGCAAAAAATGCTGGAACTTTTGGATATGAGTGCTGAATACAGGACGAGATATCTCAATGTAGGATTTTCTGGCGGTGAAAAGAAAAAGACAGAAGTGCTTCAGATGGCTTTTTTAAAGCCAAAGCTTGTGATGCTGGATGAAATAGATTCAGGGCTTGATATAGATGCGCTGAAAGTTGTTGCTGAAACTATAAAAAAATTAAAAACCGAGGATATGGCGATTCTGGTAGTCACTCACTATAACAGAATATTAAATTATTTAGAACCTGATGTTATATCTGTCTTGATGGATGGAAAGATTGTCAAAGAGGGAGATAAAGAGCTTGCTAGAATATTAGAAGAAAAGGGCTATGACTTTGTGAGAAATGGCGCATAGCCCTTGAGGAGGAATGAGCATGAGAAAGGAAGAGATTAGGGAGATAGATTTTAGCATATACAATATAAAGGACGAGGTTGAATACGAGTTTCAGACAGGTAAAGGGCTTTCCAAAGAAGTAGTGCTGGAGATATCTGAACAAAAGGGCGAACCTTCATGGATGAGAGAATTTAGGCTTAAAGCCTTAGAAATATATGAAAAAATGCCAATGCCTACATGGGGTGTAGATTTGAGTCGATTGGATATAAATTCTATTGTAGCTTATATAAGGCCAAGTGCAAGGAAAAAGACCTCATGGGAGGAAGTACCGGAAGAGATAAGGCGAACTTTTGAAAGATTGGGTATTCCTGAGGCAGAAAAAAAAGCTCTGGCTGGAGTAGGGGCCCAATACGATTCTGAAGTGATATACCACAACATGAAGGAAAGCCTTGCAAGACAGGGCGTAATCTTTGAAGATATGGACACAGCCTTAAAAAAATACCCTGACATCATAAGGGAATATTTTATGACAAAAAATGTACTTCCGACAGACCACAAATTTGCCGCTCTTCATGCGGCAGTGTGGAGCGGCGGAACATTTGTGTATGTGCCTGAAGGTGTAAAAGTGGAAGTTCCTTTGCAGGCGTATTTCAGGATGAATGCACCTGGTAGCGGCCAGTTTGAACACACCCTGATAATTGCCGACAGAGGAAGCGAAGTTCACTTCATAGAAGGTTGTTCAGCGCCTCTTTACTCTGTCTCTAATTTGCACGCCGGATGTGTAGAGCTTTTTGTAAAAGAAGGAGCTAGGATTATATACTCCACTATAGAAAACTGGAGTAAAAACACTTATAATTTAAACACAAAAAGAGCAATAGTGGAAAAAGACGGAATGGTAGAGTGGATTTCCGGTTCTTTTGGCAGTAAAAAGACAATGTTATATCCTGCTTCTGTCCTTGTGGGGAAAGGAGCAAAAGCGGAGTATACCAGTATCACTTTTGCAGCAAAAGGCCAGCATTTGGATACAGGGGCAAAAATGATACATTTAGCTCCTTATACTTCCTCAAAAATTTTGGCCAAGAGCATTTCAAAGGATGGAGGAATATCAACCTATAGGGGACTTTTAAAGGTAGGACCTGAGGCAGAAGGGGTAAAAGCTTCTGTCACCTGTGAAGGATTGATGCTGGACGACATTTCTAAATCTGATACTATACCGGTCATTGATATAGAAAATGACAATGTAGACATCGGCCACGAGGCAAAAGTTGGGAGAATAAGCGAAGAGCAGATATACTATCTCATGTCAAGGGGCCTTAATGAGGAAGACGCAAGGGCTATGATTGTGAGAGGTTTTGTAGAGCCCATCGCTAAAGCTCTGCCTTTAGAGTACGCAGTGGAAATGAACAGGTTGATAAAACTTGAGCTGGAAGGTGCAATTGGATAGGAGTGAAGCAAATGTTAAAAAGAATACCATGGGAGGAAATACAAAAACCAGCATACAAAGAGTACAATGCTTCTAAGATAAAAGATGTAGAACAGGAAGGAATATCTGTAGAGAGAATAGATGCGAATATTTTAAAAAATTTTACGACGGATAAAGCTTATGGGATAGATCCAAAGCTTACAGAAGAGGTGGAAAAGCATTATAATGCTGGATTTTACATTAAAATTTCCTCTGGCAAAGAAATTAAAAAGCCAGTGGTCTTTGATTACATTGCAAATTTACAAAATGACCTTTTGCTTGATTACAATGTAATTGAAGTTGAGCCATACTCTAAAGTTACGGTTGTCTTTGATTACAATTCAGGGGAGAAAGGTTTTAAAAATGGCATAACCAGGTTGATTGCAAAAGAGGGTTCAACTGTAAATATTGTAAAGATACAGAGATTGGGAGATGACTTTAGCGATTTTGATAACTGCTTGGTAGAGGTTGGGGAAAAAGCTACAGTCAACTGGTCAAATGTGGTCATAGGAGCTCATATTAGCGCTTTTGACGTATCAGTTTACCTCAGTGAAGAAGGCGGAAGTTTCACGGCAAAGTCTGTTTTTTTGGGTGTGGACAGTCAGAAGTACGACATGTCTTATAAAGTGTATCACTATGCTCCTAAGACTACTAGCAGTGTGGATTTAAAAGGTGCTTTAAAGGGGAGTGCAAAAGCTACTTTTATAGGAAATATTGATATTAAAAAAGGCGCTAAGAAAGCAAAAGCTGAAGAAAATGAGACAGTGCTCTTGCTTGACAAAACTGTCAGGTCAATTGCTATTCCTGCTCTTTACTGTGCAGAAGAGGATGTACAGGCAAATCACTCTGCCAGTGCAGGTCAGCTGGATGAAAACAAGCTCTATTATGTGATGAGCAGAGGTTTTAGCCTTGAAGAAGCAAGACTTCTTATGGTGCAGGCAGTGTTAAATCCTGTCATAGATTTGATTCCGTATGACCCCATAAGAGAGATAATCTTAAGGGGTCATATAGGGAGGAGGATTATAAAGTAATGATGGATGTGAAGAAAATAAGAGAAGATTTTCCGATATTTAATGTAAAGCCTCATGGAAAGAGGCTTGTATACCTTGATAATGCTGCTACCACCCAGAAGCCTGAGTCGGTTATAAAAGCCATGGAAGAATATTATGAGAAAATGAATGCAAATGTGTACAGAAGCCCTCATTATTTAAGCGTTCTATCTACAGAGGCTTATGAAAAGGCGAGAGACAAAGTGAAAAAGTTTGTAAATGCAAAGAGTGAGGAGTCCATTATTTTTACAAGAAATACTACAGAATCAATAAATTTTATTGCCTACACATGGGGAATGAAGCACATAAAAGAGGGGGACGAGATAGTTCTGACAATAGCGGAACATCACAGCAACATTCTTCCATGGCAGATGGTAGCAGAAGCAAAAGGAGCAAAATTAAAATATGTGTATCTTGATGAAAATTTCAGACTTTCAATGAAAGATTTTGAAGAAAAAATGTCTGATAGAGTAAAATTGGTGGCTGTACAGCACATGTCAAATGTCTTAGGGATAATAAATCCTGTGGAAGAAATTACACAAATTGCTCATAAGTATGGGGCAAAAGTGCTGGTGGATGGGGCTCAGAGCGTACCTCATATGAAAGTGGACCTTAAGAAAATAAATTGCGACTTTTTCGCTTTTTCTGGCCACAAGATGTTGGGCCCTATGGGAATTGGAGTTTTGTATATAAAAGAAGACTTATTAGATGAAGTGCCTCCTTTTTTGAGGGGAGGAGAAATGATAGACGAGGTTTATGAAGAATATTCCACCTTTGCACCTCCTCCTTTAAAATTTGAAGCAGGGACTCCCAATGTAGAGGGAGCTTATGTACTAATTTCTGCGATAGATTATCTTGAAAGGATTGGACTTGAGAATATATATGAACATGAAGCTAAACTTTTGGAGTATGGACTTGAAAAAATTAATGCCCTCGAATATGTAAAAACTTATGGGCCTATGGATTCAAAAGACAGAGGAGGAATAATTTCTTTCAATGTGGAAGGAGTTCACCCACACGATGTTGCGACAATACTGGATGAAGAAGGAATTGCAGTAAGAAGCGGTCACCACTGCTGTCAGCCTCTGATGAGATATTTAGGGGTTCCTGCCACTGTGAGAGCCAGCTTTTACCTTTACAATGACTTTGATGACATAGATGCCCTTGTGGAAGCACTTAAAAAAGTCAGGAAGTGGTTTAAATGAGCGATTTAAATCAACTTTATTCAGAGATAATAATGGAACATTATGAAAATTCTCCTCACAGAAGAGAGTTGAAGGAAGCTACCCATAAGGAAAGGGGACACAATCCCCTTTGTGGAGATGATATTACAATATACCTTAAAATAAATGGGGACGTAATAGAAGATGCCTCTTTTACAGGTCACGGCTGTGCCATAAGTCAGGCTTCTACTTCCATGATGATTGACCTCATAAAAGGGAAGGATAAAAAAGAGGCTTTAAGGCTTGTACAGAAATTTATAGACATGATACACAAAAAAGACGTGGATTTAGAAGAATTGGGAGATGCTCAAGTACTGCAGGGTGTTTCAGACTTTCCTGCCCGTGTAAAATGCGCTTTACTGGCCTGGAAAACTCTTCAAGATACACTTAAGTAAACATTCAGACAGAGGGGACGGTTCCTTTTGTCCGGATTTTCAGACACAGGGAACCGTCCCTTTTGTCTGGTTTTATGGTTTTGCTGGAATAATCGAAGTTTTCAGTACTTTCCACATCTCGTCATTTATCAAACCCAGTCTCCAGAGTGCTATTCCATTTAAGCCGTATCTTTTCGCAAGACCTACCTTTATTGCAAAACTTTCAGGAGTTTCGCTGGGTATAGAAATTCCTAAAATCACTTTTTCTTTTGGTACTTCCTTTAAAGTTTCTTCAATTGCCTGTATCACTAGTTTTTCAGGTTCGGGTTTTTGACCGTAATCATAAGCCATCACAATGATTTTATCAGCTACCTGCCCCAGCAGTTTATAGTCATACCCTTTGTAAGCGCTATTTGGAGCATGAAGAGTTAAAGTAATTGTCTTAGATGAGCCTATTTTTTCACGGAGTAGTTCCACAAACTCTGTAAATTTTTCTTTTATTTTCTCGACTTTGTCAGTTGGAGGCCATTTTTAGGCTGGTAAAAAATATCAAACCCTTGATTTTCAAGGGTTTTTTGTTTTTAGGGTTAAAAAATTTTTCAAAACTGTAGGGACAATTTTTCTCCTAATTATTGCCATAACACTTGACTATATTCACTTTTTGTAGTATAATGTAATAAACTAACATAAAGGTGATGCCATATGTTTCTCAAAATAACTAAAGCTGGTGGCTATGAGTATGCCAAAATTGTCCATAATTATCGCGAAAATGGTAAAATAAAGCAAAAAGTCTTGCTTAATCTCGGTAGAATTGATGAACTCAAAAATGACCCCTCTTTCATTAATCTTGTAGATAAATTGCAAAAAATATTTTTAAGCTCTAGCGAAGAGACAGGTTCGATCAAGTTTTCTCCAGAAGATGTTTCAGAAGGGATTATTAAAAACTGGGGATATATTGTGTATAGGAAACTTTGGGAAGAACTTGAGATAGGTAAATTTCTCAAACAGTATAGCTCCCAAAATTCCAAGATAAAGTTTGACATTGATAAAGTGGCATTTTTAATGACAGCACAGAGATTAATTCAGCCAGTAAGCAAACTTCAGACGTACTACCGCAAAAACAGATACTTTGGATTTGAAGAAGATATTGATTTGAATCAGCTGTACAGGGGATTAGATATTCTGGCCCAGATAAAAGAGGATTTGGAGCTATATCTTTATCACAAGAATAGAGATTTATTTAACATGGTAGTTGATGTTGTTTTTTATGATGTGACAACATTTTACTTTGAAAGCATTAAGCAAGATAACTTAAGGGATTTTGGATTTAGCAAGGATAACAAGGTAAATGAGGTACAAGTGGTAATGGGCATGCTTGTAGATAAAGAAGGAAGACCAGTTGGATATGAACTGTTTCCAGGAGATACTGTTGACAGCAAGACCATGATAGAAATTTTGAGGAAACTGAAAGATAAATTTTGCATAGACCAGGTAATAATAGTTGCGGACAAAGGCCTTAACAGTAAACTTAATTTAAAGCTGATAAAAGAAGCGGGATACGACTACATTGTGGCAAGCAGACTGAAAAACATGAGTAAAGAGATTTTAGATAGAGTATTTGATGAAGAAGGATATCAAGTTCTGGAAGAGAAAAAGTGGAAATTTGACAGAGAAATATTTGGTGAAGAGTTTAGATTCAAGGTCATAGAAAGAGAGAATATTATCAAAACGGGAGAAGGGGAAATATTCAAGATACCTGAGAATCTAATAATAACCTATTCAAGCAAGAGGGCCAAAAAAGATAAAGAAGAGAGGCAAAGGCTAGTAGAAAAAGCAAAAGAACTTTTAGAAAGGCCCGGCAATGTAAGGGCAGCAGAAAAGAGAGGCGGAAGGAAATATTTAAGACGCATTTCCGAATCAGAAGAATATGTACTGGATGAAGAAGCAATAAAGAGAGATGAGAAATTTGACGGTTTTTATGCAATTCAGACCAGCAAGAAAGAAATGAGTGTGACAGAAGTTTTGAATGCATATCATGATTTATGGAAGATAGAGCAGTCTTTCAGAGTAATGAAAAGCTGTCTGGAGGTAAGACCAATATTTCACTGGACGGAGAAAAGGATAAGAGGGCATTTTGTTGTGTGCTATTTAGCATTTTTACTGGAAAGAACTTTAGAATACAGCTTGAGGTCTAAGGGGAAAGAATTAAGCAGTGATAGAATAAAAGAAGCGATAGGTTCAATGAATTTTGTGGAGATAGAGATAAATGGGAAGAAATATTTAATCAAACAAAAGATGGAGGAGGAAGCTGAAGACATATTGAAGGTGATGAAAATAAAAGCACCAAAAAATTTCATTACATATGAGGAAGGCATGGAATTAATTAGCATGAGAAAGTAATGTAGTGACAAATTTCACGCCCATTTTTTGTCAATACCTGTATTCCCAAGCCTTTTGGGTTTCAAACTGACAAAGTCAAGATAAAGCAGATGTACGCAAACCCACTGCTGAGTTTAAAAGAACTCACAAACCCGGCAGTATTAAAGGCTTACCTTATCTTCCTGCTAATCTCCATACCTGCAATAATAGTACTAGTAATACTTGCTAAAACAACAGACTACAGAACACAAGGCGTAAAATACCTGAAAGACGACGGAACGCACGGTACAGCAAACTGGATGACAGTGCAGGAAGCAAAGAAAGTACTGGGAATAGGCACAAACAAAGGCTTAATACTGGGTAGAATAGGCAGCAAAGTAGTTACACTGCCACCTGACACTTTTTTAAACAGAAACGTAGCAATATTCGGATCCCCAGGTTCAATGAAATCAAGGGCATACATAAGGACAAACATACTGCAGCTTGCAAAAGAAGGACAGAGCATGGTAATAACAGACCCAAAAGGAGAAATATTCAGAGACATGGCAGAATTTCTAAAAAACAGAGGATACACTGTCAAAGTATTTAACCTTGTAAACATGAAGCACTCTGATAGGTGGAACCCAATTGAAACCATACAGGATGACATAGACGCACAGCTTTTTGTAGAAGTAATCATAAGCAACACAAAAGTAGCATCAACAAAGGCAGGAGATCCCTTCTGGGACAGAGCTGAGCAAAACCTTTTAAAAGCACTTGCACTGTACGTAGCAATGGAATATCCAGAGCATGAAAGAAACCTTGCAAGCGTATACTCACTTTTAGCAAGCGCAGAGCCTAAAGCAGTAGACTCTGTCTTTAAAACTCTGCCCAACAGCCATCCTGCAAAAATGCCTTACAACATATATGCCCAGGCCAACGAACAGGTTCGAACAGGTGTCATAATAGGGTTAGGCACAAGACTCCAAGTTTTCCAGAACAAGCTGGTGCAGAAAATTACAGAGACAAGCGACATAGACTTAGAACTTCCCGGAAAGCAGAAGTGCGCATACTTCTGCATTTCAAGCGATACAGACTCAACATTTGACTTTTTAGCAGGTCTGTTTTTCTCATTCCTCTTCATAAAGCTTACAAGATACGCAGATATGAACGGAGGCTCACTTAATCCAAACGTATACTTCCTTTTAGACGAATTCCCAAACATAGGCGCTATACCTGACTTTACAAAGAAAATAAGCACAATGCGCTCAAGAGGAATACACTCAAGCGTAGTATTTCAAAACATATCACAGCTTAAAAACAGGTACCCGAACGACGCATGGCAGGAGATAATAGGAAACTGCGACACAAGGCTTTTTTTGGGCTGCACGGACGTTGCAACAGCCCAATTTGTCTCAGATTTACTTGGACAGGCAACGGTTGAAGCAAAGACACACAGAAAACATGCAGGATTAGAAGGTATATTTGATTTTGGAGACATATCAATAAGCGCACAAAAAAGGCCTCTTCTCACTCCAGATGAAATATTAAGGTTAGACCACAAGAATACAATAGTAATATTAAGAGGGCAGAAACCTTTAATGATAGAAAAGATGGACTACACAAGACATCCACTGGCAAAAGAAATCAAGCCTGCACCAATCACTGAATATATACCTGAATGGACAAAAGAAGAAACAAAAGAACCTGAAACCAAACCTGCAAATGAACTTAAAAATGAACCTGCAGAAGCAGTTAAAAACAACAGCGAATCTACCAGCAGCAAAGAACCTTCTGAAAATGTTCCTGAGGAAGACGAAGCACTTTTCATATCAAGTGCCTTCAGCACAGCAGAAAATGGACAGATCAAAATAAGTGAAGCAAATAAATTGGGTAATCCGTCAAATGCTCAAGAAAAGCCTGCTGCTGAAACAGACAAAAAAGAAGAACCAAAGAGAAAAAAGAATAAAAAACAATTCTGGTAAAAGGAGGTTTTTACCTTGAAAATGATAAATGTCAACCTCTTAAAAGAACATCCAAGAAACGGCGAATTCTTTGACGACATACAGGGACAGGCATGGCAGGATTTTCTGGAAAGCGTAAAAACAAGCGGTATAATAACTCCTCTGATTGTAACCAGAAACGAAGATGAAACCTATACAGTAATATCGGGCTCACAGAGATTAAGAGCAGCAAAAGAGCTGGGAATTGAAGAAGTGCCGTGCGAGGTAAGAACATACAGAGACAGAGACGGAATTACAAAAGAAGACTGGATATTAAAAGACCTGATAGAGACAAACCTAAGGCAGAGAGGCAAAGGCAATCTAAATGATCTAAAACTTGCACGGTGCCTATTTGAGCTAATGAGAATTTATGGAATAAAAAGAGGAGGAGACAGAAAAAGCACAGTGGTAGAAAATAACAATCAAAGCGACATAATGTCGCATTCGACATCAGGTTTTTCGCAATCATACCTGGCAGAACTAATAGGAATTTCAGAAAGACAGCTGCAGCGAATAAACAAGCTAAACAACTTAATTCCCGAAATACAGCAGCTGATAGAAGAAGGAAAGCTATCAACAACAGAAGGCATACAGCTTGCAGCCCTTGACGAAGAAGTACAGAGAAAGCTTTACTACGCTTTAGGCGAAGACATAAACAAAATGACAGCAGAGCAGATAAGAAAAATCAAAGAAGAATCAGAAGAAAGCATAAAAAAGCTTGTAGAAGAAATAAACAACCTGCGCAGAGAACTTCAATCCAGAGAGTATATGCTGAAGCTAAAAGAAGAAGAAATCTCCAGAAAAGAAAGTCTGATAAAGCAGTACGAAGCAGCAATAAAGTTCAATGACGAAAAAATAAAAAGACTGGAAAATGGAGTAACAAAGACAATAGAAATAATCCCTGAGGATGTAAAAAGGGAACTGGAGAGGCTGAAAAAGGAACAAGCAGAAGCCGAAGAAAAACTGCACCTGCTTCAGCAGGAGCTTGAAAGGACAAAAAGAGAATATGAAGAGCTGAAACTACAAACTACAGCAGAAGAAAAAGCAAGAAAAATAATTGACGAAATTATTAGGCTGAATGACAGAATATCCACCTTCAAAGAAATCACATCCTGCAGTAATGAAGTAAAAGAACAGTTCAAAAATTCCCTTTTAAGCCTTAAAAAGAGCCTGGAGAATATTCTGGGCTCTTTTTAAAATAAAAAAACTAAAAAAATGAAAGGAGAGGGTAAAAATGACAGAGGCATGGCAGGATATTTACGCATCAAGGCAGTCAAACAAAATCCTGACAGGTACTTTAAGCGCAATAGAAAGCCAGAACGATAAAAACTTTGCAGTCATATTCTACGACGGAGTAAAAGTAATAATACCTTTTGAGGAAATGGGAATAGAAAACATAAACAAAACAATTGTACGCTCAATGATAGGAGCTGAAGTAGACTTTGTAGTACGTGGAATAGACACAGAAAAAGAAATAGCAGTAGCCTCAAGAAAATTTGCAATGAACTTAAGGAAAAAGTACGAACTTCCCAAACACGAAGTAGGAGACGTAATACTTGCCCGTATAGTTGCAATAGGGAAAAACCATGCCATTGCAGAAGTATACGGGATAGAAACAAAAGTACCGAAGGAAGAAATAGGATACGGCTATATAGACAGGATAAACGACCTTCTGCAGGTTGGAGACAAAGTACCTGCTAAAATAACGAAGCTTGATATAGGAAACAACCTAGTAGAAATTTCAATAAAACAAACAAAACCTAATCCATTCGAACAAATAGATTCAAAATATAAAAAAGGTGGAGAATACCTAGGGACAGTAACAGGCTCACAGCCTTATGGGTACTTTGTCAATTTAGAGCCTGGAATAGACGTATTATGCCCTAATCCCTACTGGAAAACAAAGATAGAAAAAGGCGATAAAGTTACAGTGCGCATAACAAGAATAGACCATAAAAAGCAGAGAATAACAGGCGTCTTAAAAAGGCTTGTCAGAAAAGCACAGTAGAAGGACAGGAAGGATTATCCTGCCTCTATTATTTACCATTATTGTATAAACTTTTGCGGATATTATAATAAATTTTTTCACAACAGGAGTTTACTTTTAGAAAAAAGGGAATATACTATATATTGAAAGCAGCTATCTCAGCATAAAATATTTTACCTTTAAAAAAGGACCGTCCCTCTTCCATTTATGCGGAAAAGAAGAGGTAGCTGAGAAACTGCACGGCATGGCGCTAAAGGCCGAAAAAAACAGCGCCTTCAAGAAGCTATTAAACAGAACATTTTTATGTTCTGTTTAATAAATAAAAGCCTCCGTGATGGAGGCGTGCGTTTCTGTCTAAGTGTAGTATAAGCACTTTCGTGCTTGTATTACACTTTACAGAAAGTTTTAAAATACACTATATGGGTTAAAAAAAAGAGGGGTGCAGTTTTTATTGCACCCCTCAAAAATTTAAAAAATGGCGGAGATAAACTGGGGTACAGCAAGATAAAATTGATAATACTATTTGCAAACTGTGCTATAATTAAAGTTAAAGGAGGAATAATAGAAATTGGTGGTGGTAAAAATGTCAAATGTGCTTAATGACAATCTGGATGACATCATATATAAAAAAGTAAAAATGATGCCAAAAGATGAACAAAAAGAAGTTTTGGACTTTGTAGAATATTTAATACAAAAAAGGCTAAAAATTGTAAAAGATATGTTTGAGATAACAAAGGAAACTAAGCAGATATTAGAATCACAGGGCTATTCTGAAGACAATATTTCTGAAATTGTAAGAGAAATAAGGGATACTAATGATTAGGGCTGTAATTGATACAAATGTATTTGTATCAATTTTATTTAGCAGTCCTGTCATGAAAGAACTTCTTGAAAGTTGTGCAACATATAAATTCACGTGGGTTATATCTGAAGAGATATATTCTGAATATAAAAGAGTTATAGAGTATAAAAAGTTTAATTTTCCTGAAGAAATTAAACAGAAACTGCTTTATTCTATTGAAGAACTTGCAGAGTTTGTTCATGTTTCAAGCAATGTAACAGTATCAAGAGACAAAGATGATGATAAATTCATTAACTGTGCAATAGATGGAAACTGTAATTTTGTGGTATCTGGTGACAAAGATTTATTAGAAATTAGGGAATATGGTGGAATACGCATTGTAACAGTAAAAGAATTTTTGGAAATTATTAAAAGTAACAATTAAAAAACAATTAAAATGTGGAATTAAGGTATATTCAAAGCTTTTAAAAGTCTTTGGATATACCTTTTTATTTTTTTGTACATAGAGTTTTATCTCAGCGTAAAACACCTTTCCTGCAGTATCTGTACCCCTTCCACAAGCGCAGCAGGAAAGAGTAAAGAAGGGGTTGCTGAGAGGAACTCACGGCACAATGCCCTCTGCCGTAAAAAAGGCATTAAAAGTGCTTAAAAAACGTACAGAGAAAAGCCCTGTACGTTTTTAATTTTTAATATAAAAAATTAAAAAAAGGAGGAAGTTATATGCCTATCAAAGGTTTAACAGAAAAAAGAAGTCTTGCCCGTATAGGTAAGATACATCTTGGGGTAAAGCAAAAAGCAAAGGGAGGGAACCTTTATCCCACTGCTACAGACTACTTTGTAGTCTATGAAGACGGAAATACAGCTCCGGAGATTGTAGCAAAGTTCAAGGCACTTTACGGAGATAAGCCAAAAGAGATTGACATAATCTTTCCAGTTAATGATCCAGAAATATTCTTTCCACAATGGCTTAAAAGGTATGGGAATAACCGTCTTCTCTGCAAAGGAGATGGAGAGGTAGCCTTAGAAACAAACCCACAAACAGGCGAAATAAAGCAAATTGAATGCAAATACAGGGACTGCCCTTACTATCAGAAAGGCCAGTGCAGGGAAGTAGGGAACCTCCTTTTTTATGTGCAAGGAATACCAGAAGGGGTCTTCCAGATCGATACAAGTTCCATTAACAGCATCAAAAAAATAAACACAGCAATTGACATAATAAAATCTGCAAATGGAGGGAAAATAGCAGGAATACCTCTTAAACTAACGCTTGTGCCTATGAAAGTGCTGGCAAACGGCAGATACAACAAAACAGTTTACATCTTGCACCTTTATCAGCCAAACGCAGCAGTAAACCCACCTTCAGCAGAAGAAGAAAAAGATATAGAAGAAATAATAAACGAAGCAATGGACGAAATAGAAAATGAAGACTTCACATTCCTTCCAGAAGAAGTAGATGAAATACCGGAAGACCTCTTCCCTGAAGACATCCAAAATGATAACAGCAAGTACGGCCCACTAGAAATTGCTGCTGTAAAAGGATTTACTGACAAAAAAGGGAACGTGGTGTATGTTGCATCTCTTAACGACACAAAAGGTAATCAATATGCAATGATTGTACCAGAAGAGTTTAAAAACATGAAAAACACAGTAATAAAGAACTACACTCTCAAAGAAACAAAGCTGGGTAATAAACAAATGGAAGAAATAACAGACTATGAGGTTACAATGTAAGGGGAGAGGGTTCACCCCTCCTCTTACATAAAAAAACAAGAGGAGAGGAGAAAGATGGATTTAAAAGAAATAGAAAACAGGCTCAAGCGTGCTTATTCGCTGTCTATAGAACAGCAGAAAAAATACCATGAACAGATATGGGAACTTGAAAAAAGAAGATTCAACCTGCTGGTTCCTCAGTGGGATGAAGAGGCCGTAGAAAAGTACCTGCGCAGTTTTGTTGACAAACTTACCGAAATTTTTAAAGGAGAAACAGTGGGCATCTTATGGGCTGTAGAAAATGCAAAAGAACTCGATAGAGAAAATGATGAATCTTTAAAAAACATAGATGAGGCCTTCAGAAAGCAAAGCAAAGAAGACCTCATTGAAGCACTAAAAAGGTATGAAGGGAATTTAAAAGACATTTATTTAGCGTATAAAGAAAGTCAAAAAATAAAAGGGAGGGGTTAAATTATGCATGAAGTGATTATCCAATTAGAAGAAGAGCCTCTAAGATTTGAAGAGGACTTTGCCTGTGAAGAAGATTTTTATGACGAATTTGTAGGAACTGTAGCAGATTACGTAAGCGAAGATGTTGACAGAGAAGAAAAGATTGAATATTTTGTCGAAAATCTAAAAAAATACGGAATAACATATAACCCCAAAGACCAGTCAATTATTTTCCATAAAGGTTTCAAAGAAAAATATTTTGCAGAAAAATTTTTTAAACTAAAAGAAGCCGTTCAAGAACTTACACTAGAAGACTTTGTAAGAGACACATCAAAGGTCCAAAGAATAGAAGACCTCATTAACAAAAAATACAACACATATATTTACACCAAAAACACATGGATGACAATAGACGAATTTTTACGTTATTCTATGGAAGAAGAGAGAGCATACTATATTGGCTCTGTAATAGACTACCACTTTTGATTCTAATAAAAAGCACGTCTCTAAATGATTAGGGACGTGCTTTTATCACACAAAACAAAAAAAGAAGGGGGAACGCAAAAATGAAGATAAAGACATACACCATATGCAGCTGCGGGAAAAAATTTGTTAACAAAACAGAAGTCGGGCATGCTTTCGCAATAGGTACACATGAAATAAAGCAGTTTTTTTACAATGCAGCAGCATGGATACACTGCTTAATACACAAACATAAAATAGAAAAGTTTTACGAAGAGTGGGTAAAAGAAGAATAGATGTGCTTTATCAACCCCAAAACACATCCTTGACATCTAAAAAAGAAAGGGTGGATATGAAAATGGAAAAAGAAGTTTATGATTATTTTGCGAAAAAATTAAAAGAAGAGGGGATTCGGATTCTTCCAGGACACTACCCCAAACTAAAAACAAAGGAAGAGGTAGACAAATGGTTTCACATCATAAAACAATCATTTAAAGACTTTTTCAAAGAAGAAGAAAATAAATAAAAGAAAAGGAGGAAAACAGAATGATAATAAAGTCAATGACTTTAAAAAATTTCAAAAACCACAAAAATACGACTATTAAGTTTGACAATAAGCACACTATAATCTATGGAGACAACGGCACCGGCAAAACCTCTGTTGGAGAAGCAATAGCATGGTGCCTTACAGGAGCAAACTTATTTGGTACAGAAAATATAACAAACAAACTAATAACCATAGGAGAAGATGAAATGTCTGTAACTTTAGTTATTGAAAAAGACGGAAGAGAATACGAGATAATACGTTCAAAAAAGAAAAATACAGTAGAAATAAAAATAAATGGAATTAAAGCCACACAAATGGACCTATATATGCAGTTTATACAGGACAAAGACGTATTTTTCACCATATTCAACCCTCTGTACTTTACAAGCCTTCCTCCAAAAGATGCAAAAACTATCCTTTACAAGGTTTTACCAGAAGTATCCAACGAAGAAGTTTTTAAAGCACTTCCGCTAGAAATAGCAGAAGCTTTAAGGAAAAGTGGGTTCAGCAATGCAAATACGTTTATTGAAAAACAAAGAGAGATTCTAAAAGACTGGGAAGATGGGCTTTTAAAATCCGAAGGAAATATAGAGATATTAAATCAGATAATAACTGCAAAAATCCCAGAAATAAAAACATTCGACGGAACACAATTAAAAGCGCTAGAAGAAAAGCTAATAGAACTTCAGAAAAATCAAAACGTAGAAATAGAAAAAGAGCTTGCTGTTTTGAAAGAGCAATACAAAAACCCACCGATAGAGAAGCCTCAGTTAAAAGACACAAACATCCTGCAGAAAGCCAGAGAAGAACTTCTGCAGGAATATAAGCAAATTCAGCAGCAGATTAAAAGCCTTAAACCACAGTACATCATCTGTAATAAATGTGGCAATAAAATAGATGTTACTGCAAAAGAAAAACAACTTTTACTGGCAAAGCTGCAGGAGATAAAAGAAACGGGGACAAAAATTGCTGCTGAGCTAAAAGCTGTTATTGAAGAAAATGAAAAGGCAAAAAATGAATTTGAAGAAAAGGTAAAAAAATATAGAAAAGCTCTTGAAATAAAAATCAAAAGACTGGAAAGTGCATTAAATGCGAATAAAAACAAAGAACAAATTCAGGAAATAATGCAACAAATAGAAAAACTTAGGTCCGAAGAAAAAGAAACAATAATCCACAATGAAAACGTCAAGGCACTGCTCAGACAAAAAGAAGAGGCAAAGAAAAAGCTAAAAGAAGTAGAAGAAGACATAAAAGTAGCTAAACAAAAAATAAACGAAGTAAAAACCTTGATAGAATATGCAAAGACATTCAATGCAAAAAAGCTGGAGCTTGAAGCAGTAGAAATAAACAAATATTTAAGCAGAGTATCCCTGCAGCTCTGGAAGGTTGTTCAGAGTACAGGAGAGATTAAAGACGACTTCAAAATACTCTACGACGGAAAAGAATTTAATGTACTTTCCTACTCTGAACGAATCAAAGCAGGGCTTGAAATAGCAAACCTAATTATAGGACTTACAGAAGTTAAATTCCCCATATTTATAGACAATGCAGAAAGTATTACAGTGTATACAGTACCTGACACTCAAATAATCGAGGCAAGAGTCAAAGAAGGTGCAAAAAAACTTGAAATAAAGAACAAGCAAATTGATCTTCTAACGGTTTAACAAAAACGGAAAAAGAGTTATAATAAAATTGTAAAAAAGGAGAACAAAAATGGTGGTGAGAATTATTATGGACAACTTGCTTAAAAATAAGGTAAAAGAAATTATTGATAATCTTCAAGAAGAAGAGTTAGCAGAAGTCATTGATTTTATAGAGTATCTAAAATTCAAAGAAGAAAGAGAAGAAAATGAAATCCTTAATGATATAGAACTGCTGGAGTCAATAAAAAGAGGTCTTGAAGACATAGAAAATGGTGATGTATACGACTTTGAGGACGTGTTCAAAGATGTATAAAATTAAACTTGCAAAAGAAGCTGTTAAGTTTATAGAAAAATGTGATAACAATACTAAGGAGAGAATTAAAGAAGCAACTAAGAGAATTTCACAGTCTCCATACGTTGGTAAGAATATTAAAAAGCTCAAAGATAAGTTTCCACCTCTATACAGATATAGAGTTGGAGATATAAGAATTATTTACCAAATTCAAAAAGAAGAAGGGATTATCTTTATTGTCACTATAAAGTATCGTGGAGATGCATATAAATAAAAATCGAAAGCACAAAAATTAAAAGATTAAAAGATTAAAAGGCGGGAAGCTCTGTTAATTCCCGCCTTTTATTTTTTTAGATGAATTTTTCTGTACATAGAGCCCAGCCTAACATAAAAGTATAATAATCGTTCCTTCTCCCCTGTGCGTTAAGAGAAGGTTGTTGGGCAGGCTCAGCGACATGGCGTCCTCTGTCGTTAAAGTCGGCGCCAAAAAATACGTACACATTTGTGTACAGTAAAGAGAAGGAGGATTTTTATGAGTTACAAAAATTTTCCAATAGAAAGGATAAGAAAGGACAGAAAATTTCCAGTAAGAGATCTAAGGAAAGACGAAATAGAATATCTCAAACAAAAGGAAAAAGAATTCCTTGATGAACTTCTTGAAGAGGAAGCAGATATTTTGGCAAAATTCATTCACAAATATGAAAATTACAAAAACAAGAAAGGAGGGAAAGAAGATGCCAAAGGACATATACTGGCAGGAAAATGAGAACAGCGAACCTATCCTTGTCGGAACAATTAGAAATGCAAAAAAGTTGCTAAAAGAAAGAGGAGGAAAAGCCTGGATTGAATATTGCGACAGAGACGGAACACTCCTGGAAGTAGAATACATTCAGTTAAAAGGCAGAAATAGAAAAGATTATATGTCAAGAACTCCAGGCTGGTGGAGGTAAGAGAAAAAATAGTTTTAATGTAGCAGGCATATTTGTATAAGACTGGATGGGTAGTAGTAGATAAATCATAAATAAGGAAACAGATTCCGGATGCAAAAGATGAGAACTTCAAAACTGTAGCTATACTTCTCCCTAACTGGTTTGTGAAACAGAGATACTTTGAACTGAAAAACATTGAAGAAGAAGAACAATTAAACAAATTATCCAACTATTAATAGCAGGGAATTACCCCCTGCTATTTCATTTAAAAATATGCTAAAATAAAAGGGAGAGAAAAGCAGTGAAGAAAATATATTTAGATACAAGTGTCATAAGTTTCCTAGAAGCTCATGATGCGCCAGATAAAATGGAAATAACACGAAAGTGGTGGAATAAAGGGAGATTATATTCACAAATATACATTTCTGAACTAACCTTAAGAGAAATTCAAAACTGCCCTGAACCTAAAAGAAGCAAACTATTAAAAGAATTAAGCTCTATTAATTTTGGATATATTAAAATTAATAAAGCTATAAAGAGTCTAGCAGAACATTATGTTTCTCAGAATATAATTCCTGTAAAATATAAAGATGACGCACTCCACATAGCAATAGCAACTTTATCCAACTGCGACATAATATTGAGCTGGAATTTTAAACACATGGTTAAGCTTAAAACTATAAGAGAAGTAAACAATATTAACAGACAGTTAGGATATAAAACAATAAACATAATGGCTCCTTCTGAGTTAATAGAAAAGGAGGGATCAGATTGAAAGAACCTGAAACTATGAGGGAACTGCATAGAATAAGAGCAGAACATTATAAAAAAACAAAAAATATGTCTTTTAATGAATTCATTATGGACATCAGAAAGGATGCACAGAAAGCTCTTATGACCATTCGAGAAATGAGGAAGAAAAATTATCTAAAGAGCGAATAAAAGAGGAGAAATAATTATGAGAGAGCCAAAAACCATGAAAGAACTTCATAAAATTCGCATCAAAAATTACAAAAAAAGAAAAAATATGACGACTGAAGAATATTTAAACTACATCAAAAAACGAGCCGAAGAAGTAGAAAAACTTATAAGTTTAGCTAAAAACTAATATTAATTTAACAAAAACAAAAAGGCGGGAAGCAATCAAAAGCTCCCGCCTTTTTAATTTTCCAGGAATGAGAAGGAGGAGGAAAAAATGTCTAAAGTACACGATATTGTGCTGGAAAAAATACTTCAACAGTTAGAAAAAGGAGAAATCCCGTGGAAAAAGGGATGGATAGAAGCACCTCCTATAAATTATGTCACCAGAAACCCATATACAGGGATAAACGTACTGCTGCTGTCAAAAGGTGGGGAATACCTTACCTTCAGGCAAATACAGCAGCTTGGGGGCAGAATAAAAAAAGGTGCAAAAGCTGAAATAGTAGTGTTTTTTAAGCCATACACCAAAATAGTTGAAGAAGAAGATCCAGAAACGGGTGAAGTCATAGAAAATGAAAAAGAACTGCTTGTCTTAAGGTATTACCACGTCTTTCACCTAAGCGACATCGAGGGAATTCCTTCCAAGCTAAAAAAGGTAGAACATAATCCACTGCAGGAAGCTGAAAAAATCATAGCGGGATACAAAGATGCTCCTAAAATAACCCATGATGACCCAAATGAAGCGTACTATAATGCTGCAAAAGATTTAATCAATGTACCGGAAAAAGGACTTTTTTACGACATATATGAGTATTACTCTACACTGTTCCATGAAATTATCCACAGTACAGGCCACCCAAAACGTTTAGGCAGGTTCAAAGAGGATGAAGGAGACATATTTGGTTCAGAGACTTATTCATTAGAAGAACTAGTTGCAGAAATAGGCGCAGCAATGCTCTGCCAGCATGCCAAAATCGTAGAAAAAACTATAAAAAACAATACGGCATATATTCAGGCATGGTTAAAACAATTACAAAACAACAAACATTGGATTTTTACTGCAGCAGGCAGAGCCCAAAGAGCAGTGGATTATGTTTTGGGAATTAAACCGGAAGAAGAATCAGAAGAGAGAGAAGATTTGCTGTGCGTTTAACAAAAAGAGAAAAAGAAATTGTTGCTAACCTTATCCAAAAGGAGGACTAAAAAAATGAAAAGGAGGGAAGAGTATATAATCCCTTTATGGGGTGTTCTCGTAAAAGTAACCTTTACAGAACATGCGCTAAAACGTCTCAAAAGCAGAACATCTATCAATACATTAGACATCCTTCAATCCCTGGAGGCTGCTGAATCAAAAGTAAAAAAACTGAGGGGGAAACAGCGCAGATTTGTAGTATTCGACCACGTGCTAAAAGCAGCCTACATGGCCGTATTTGACAATCCAAACAGCATAGGAATAATAACCGTTTACAAAGACACTGACACATGGATTGAAGGCGGGCCGGACATAATAATGCGAACGAAAAAGGAGCTGCGGAGATACGTCTCCGTATAGCTCCTTTTTTTCAACTTAAATCAAAAGGAGGAATTAGGGATGAAACAGATGGCGTACTTTTCAGGGAAGGTTAAAGATCTTTCCAAATTTTTAAACCTTTTATACAACGTGGAAGGCAAGATAGTCGCATTTGATATTGATAACACACTTATCAACGTTAATAAAAGATTGGAGGAAATTGGGTACAGTACAGTTTTATACCCTAATCCAGAGCTAACAGAAGACTTCTGGACGACAGTAGAAGGAACCAGCATTTTACTTGGTGCAGAGCCAATTCCCAGTTCATTAAAACTTCTAACAACCTTTATAAATCTTAACGCAGAAGTTGTTTTTGTAACAAGCCGCAGCAGGGAATTAAAGTCTTTAACAGAAAGGTGGGCAGAAAAATATTTCCCTGGAATTGAAGTTTACTTCACAAAAGAAAAACACCAGCTGGATGCAGATGTTTATGTGGAAGACGATCCGGTGCAGATAAAACAAATACTTACCACAAACAAACTGGTACTAATTCCAAGATGGCCTTACAATCTAGACTTATTTGAAACCTTTGAAAATGCTGTCTATTACAACATTTAAAAGGAGGAGAACTTAAAATGCACAGAGATTTGGACATTTTGGACGTTGCAAAAAGGTTAAGAATAAGAATTTTAAGGAGAGCCTCTTCTGAAGAGTACATTGCGAGGTGTCCGTTCTGTGGGGATTCAAAAAACCCTGAACACGGACACCTTTATTTAAATGTATCAAAAAACGTCTACTACTGTGTACGCTGCGGGGAAGGCGGAGACGCAGTAGATTTATATGCAGAACTAAGAAACATTGATACAAGAGAAGCTTACAAAGAGCTCATGGAAGAAAATATCACTCCTCTTGTACTTAAAGAAAAAGTTCAGAAGAGAAAGCACAATCCAGTAACTCCAATCGAAACAAGAGACAAAGTGTACAGAGCCTTTTTAGACAAACTTACTTTAAAAGAACAGCACCTGAGAAATTTACTCAAAAGAGGCCTTTCATGGGAAGAAATTGCTAAAAACCTTTATAAATCCCTGCCGGAAGAGCCCCAGCAGCGCTGGGAGATATGCAGAGAGCTTATTAAAGAAGGGCATAACCTGAAAGGTATTCCGGGTTTTTACCAAAGAGAAAAGGACGGAGAAAAGTACTGGGATTTTGTAGATTATAAAGGCTTTTTAATCCCTGTAAAAGACATACAGGGACGGATACAGGGCTTTCAAATAAGACTGGACGAAGAAGAGTTCGGAAAATATGTCTGGTTCTCGTCCAGAAATAAATTAAACGGCACACCTGCCCATGCATGGCAGGGAGTCCATGGAGGGCCTTCTAAAATTGTTATTGTTACTGAAGGCCCTTTAAAAGCTGATGTGGCGCATTACTTATCACGTTTTACGTTTGTGTCTGTACCCGGAGTTACAGCGATAAAGGGTATAGAGGTTGTGTTAAAGCAGTTGGGAGCAGAAAAAATCTACATTGCGTTTGATATGGATCTAATAACAAACAAAGCAGTGCAAAAGGCAAAAGAAAGGCTGGAAAAGAAGCTTGCTGAAGCAGGTTTTGAAGTTCGCACAAAAACATGGGACAGCAGGTATAAGGGAATAGATGACTACCTGCTAGCGCAGAGAAGGCAAAAACAAAAGGAAGTTGTGTGAGAGAGGCTTTTGGCCTCTCCTTTTTTAAATTTTGAAGAAGGGGAATTTAAAATTGGATGAGATTTTAAAACTAATAGAACTCTGGGGAAGTGAAGTGTGGATAGAGTTTTCTCCTCATTCATTAGAACGAATAAATGATAGAAACATAGTTAGAGAATTAATTCCAGATACTATTAAAAGTGCTGAAGAAGAGCCTGGAGACGTTAAAGTTAATCAAGGTTTTGTTATTATAAATACTTTTGCAAATATAACCATAGCAGGAACATTTGAAAAGCCAGATAAAATTGTTATTAAAACAGTGGTTGATAAAGGAGAAAATTTTATTCCCAAGAGAAAATGACATAGTTTGTAGATAATGTAAAATTTCAGTAGGTAACGAATCAGGAAAATGAGGTATAGATGTAGAAAAAAAGACCTCACCGGGAAAAAATCAAAAATCAAAACAATGGAAAGTGAGGTCTGATATGTTATTAGATATTCGACACATAGTGGGCATAATCCTGCTTTTTGTTCAAGGTTTAATGAAAATAATAAAGGAAAGTAAAGACTTTTATGAACTGGGAGACTTGTCAAGAATTTTGTGTCTGATTAAAGTAACGTAACTGGAAAATTTGTTGTATTTTATAGATATGGCCATTTATCATTGGAACCGGTTTTCTCCATTTTGTCTGTTTTAAATTTTTTCTCTGGAGATAAATATTAATTTCAAGGACCTCAACGGAATTGAAATATCCACCCGTTTTTATGCGGATTTTCTCAATCAGGCTGTTGACACTTTCTACAACATTAGTGGTATAAATATGTTTTCTTAAGGATTCAGGATATTTAGTAAAGGCTAAATAATACTCTGCTTTTTCCATAAGGAGATTCATATAACGGCTGTATCTCTCTTTGAATATATTACAAAGATTTTGAAATTTCTCAACAGCCTCATCAAATGAAGAAGAGAGCTTTATTTTGTTGAGTTCTTTGTTGAATTCTGCAGCATTGGCTTTGGTCATGGATTTACGAATATTTCTTTGAAAATGGACAAAACAGAGCTGGTGGTCAGCATAAGGATATACAGCCTTGACCGTTTCAATTATCCCTGGGAAGTCATCACTGACAACTATTAAAACTTTTTTAAGCCCACGGTTTACTAGATCCTCGAAGACTTTATTCCAGTCGGCTCTGTTTTCTTTGCCGAAGAAGGTGTACAAGCCAAAGATATCTTTTTTGCCTTCCATGTCAATACCAAGGACTATGTAACAGGCAGCTTTTTAACTTTTGAGCCATCTTTAATTTCACAATGGTAGGCATCAATTATTAGAGCAAAGACAGCTTCAGGCAATTCTCTTTGTTTAAAAAGGTCTAATTCACTTTTAAGGTCATTTTTAATTCTATTGAGTTCCTGTTCAGAGTAAGGCAGTTGAAGGTTTTTGAGGGTAGCAAGGAGAGAAGATTCTGAGTAACCATTAATAACAAGGGACATAAGAAGTTCAGTGTATGATTCATCAACCCTTTTATATGGTTCAGGGAGGATGTTAGGCCTAAACTCACCTGTACGAGTTCTTGGGACAGATATTTCTAAGTTACCTACAGGAGTAGCAAGTTTTCTGTTGTAAAAGCCGTTACCCTTATCATTATCATTTTTCATGAGATAGATTTCACGTTCAGACATCATAAACCAATCAAGTAAATCTTCAAGGAGTTTCTTTAAAGCAGGGCGGGAAGAATCTTGAGCAGAGCAGTATTGGTTTAAGACTTTTTCGATAGCCATGTTTTTGACTGTTTCATAGTAGTTATTTTTATCCATTATTACCAATCCTCTTTACAATTTCATTATACATCAGACACAATTTTATTTTAACATCCGCCGATTGGTGAATATCTTCTATGATGAGCAGATGACCGCAGCGATAATAGACCGTTTAATACATCACTGTTATTTGTTAATCTTTGAGGGACAAAGCTATCGGATGAAACAATCATTGATGAAGCAGTCAAGTTAACAAAAAAATTCCCCACGGGTGCCTGGGGAAAAATCTTTGCAAAAATGGGGAATTTCCTCTTGCAAAAAACACTATAAAAAGTACGAAATAAATAAAAAAATGTAGATTTAATAATGAAATAAAAAGATTTTTAGACAATAACGCCAATATAAGCACCTCCAGATACCTCAGTTTCTAACATCGTTAACTATTCGACGAATGTAAACAATAGGTAATAGGGCATGAAGTTAAATGATGTGGGTAGTAGAAGGTGTATTGTCTTCTATCAACAAAAATTCTGATTTTTTTTTTTTTTTTTTTTTTTTTTTTTTTTTTTTTTTTTTTTTTTTTTTTGAAATTTTAAATTGTGATGAAGGAAAATTAATTTCTTTGTCGAAAATAATATTTTAATGGATAATAATGTAGAAACAGACTTTTCTACAAGCTAGGAATGTATGGGTGTAGTGGTATATCTAGATGTTCGTCCTTTTAAAGAGTAAAATTTGTAGAGGTAGTAATGTATACTGATAAAACAAAAGTAAGAACAAGTTCATGTTCTATAAGTTATTTGAACAAACAAAAAGATTAGACAAACGGTAAAATGTCAAGGGGGTAATTAAAAAAATTTTTGAGACATTTAAAGGGCAAAAAGACAAAAAATACCCTTCTTCCAATATACCAATAAATGGAATTGGAAGTTCCAAAATAGAGTTCTTTATTAATTTTTAACAAAAGAGTATTTAAATACTAACAACACCTCTTTCTTGATATATTTGACCTTTGCTGAGCATTGCAAAGATCAGAGGGATTAATCTTCTAGCAGTTAAGACGAGGGCACGTTTATGTTGGTGTTTAGGTACCTCGCGATATTTCTTGTTGTAGTACTCTTTAAACCTCACTGTGTGCACCCTAACACAGTTAGCGGCTTCAACAAGATAGTATCGCAGGTACTGATCACCACACTTAACCAAAGAAGTATCCTGGGCATTGAAATTACCAGACTGATATTTATTCCAAATGAGGCCGGCATACTTGGCAAGAGCAGCTTCATTATTAAACCTTTTGATATCTCCAATTTCGGCGATGATACCAGCAGCAAGGACGTCCCCAATGCCGGGGATAGTAGTTAGAGTTTGATTAAAAGCTTTAAGCTGTCTTTAAACTTGCCGTCAAGCTTTTTAAGTTGGGATTCAAGGAATCGAATATTTTCGAGTGTCATAGAAAGAGCTAAGTCGTTTGCTTCAGCAAGATCAGGGTGAAGCCTGTAAGCTCTGTTGGCAGCAGCTTTTAAAGTTTTGGCGATTTGAGTAGGGTCTGAGAGTCTGTTATTGCCGTTTTTCACAATAAAGTCGATCAGGTCATCAAGAGGCATGGAAGCAATATCATCAGGAGTAAAATTTTCAATGATAGCTAAGGAAGCCTTACCAAATATATTGCTAAAAGGGCACTCTGAAGGATAGGTTGAGAACTTGAAAGAAATAAGGCTTAGGGCTCGATTTTTTTCACGGACCAAGCTGCGGACAATATGATAACGCATGCGAGTAAGTCTTTGCAGTGCAGCGTATCTTAAATCTGGCAGCGGAGTTGGTTTGACTTGACCAAATCTAACACATTCGGCGATAACAGAATCTGTTTTAGGGAGATGGATATAAGCACCCTTGAAGGATTTAATGATAGAAGGATTGATGACGTAGAATAGAGGATTAAAGGGAGCAAGTTCAGGAGAAGAAGCCAGGAAAGTATGTAAATGCCAGGCATAGTGTGAAGTCGCTTCCATGCCAAATTTAATGGATGAAATATTGAACTGTTGAGCAAGAGAGATAGGGGTGTAATTTGATGGAAAATATAATTATAGGCCGATATATTAATTTACCTGTAGTTTCACAGGATGCCGATTTAAGAGAAGTTGCAAGAGTAATGGTTGAAAGTAAAGAAGGTGTGGTTATCGTAGAAAAAGAAGACGGCGCAAAGGGGTACATTGACTATAACGTAGTACTAAAATGGTTTCTCATGGGAGATGAAGCTTCAAAGTTTAAGGCTAAAGATGTTGCTGTCTTGATAAAAGACGAAGATAAAGTGGAAGCGACCCTGAATATAGAGGATCTTGTCAAAAGTGTAATTACCCACAAAGACTGTTGGTTATTTACCCGCGCAAATGGAGGAGTAATAGCTAGACTTTCTCTTGAAAATTTAATTGAGGAACTTGCAAAGTCGCATAGTGATGAAAAGGGAAAAAGGGAAGGGCTGGAACGCTTAATAGGGATGATAATAGACCTCTTTCCTTTTGGAGTAGCGCTGGTTTCAAAGGGTGGTGAAATCATACGGGCCAATAAGCTTGCGATGGAAATAATATCAGAAAATCCAATAAAAGTTGAAGAAATAAGAAAAATGAGTAACGATAATCGAGGAAAAATATTAACAACCAAGGCAGGAACCTATTATAGGATGAGTACGAATATTTTAGGTGAGACGAATGACTTTTTAGTTACATTTACCGATATAACAGCGGAATACAATATGATGCAAAAACTGAGAAGTAGTCAAAATGAAGTGGAAATGGCATTTTCGATTATGCTTCCGGACCAGCGCATAGAGACACGATTAAAATCCATTCCAGAGTATATGGATGAGTACGACGAAAGTACAGGCATGGTGAAGATAACCGGTATAATCAGAAATGGTGGTTTCAGGCACGTGGTAAACATGCTTAAATTAATTGCAGATGCTTTTAGACAAGGTCTGATGGAATTGCCTGGGATGGATAAGAATGCACTTGTACAGGCAGCTGTCCTGCATGATATTGGGAAAGTACAGCCGGACTTGAAGATAGGAGATATAGTAAATCCGAAAGAAGTGTTTGAAAAGGGTTATTTTCATGCATTTCGAAGTGCTGATTTAAGCAAGGCGTTATATAATATAGACGATAAGGTGTATTATTTGATAAAGTATCATCATCATCTTGAAAACGAACTGCCGTCCGACTTCCCTGAGGTTCTATTGCCAATGTACAGATTTTTCAGATTAATTGATGGGCTTTCAGCTGGAATCACTCGCAGAGGTTCCAAAGTATTGATGAAGATAAACGGTACCAGAATTTATGTGAAGGAAGAAAGTAGTTTCCCATCTTACAATCAGGAAATTGAAATGGACGTTTACACTGGATTTTTTACTAGCAGAAAGTTATAAAAACAGAAGAATTTAGATTCGAACCTGAATTCTTTATGGAAATAATAGTCATACAAGGGAAGGGAAATAGTTTCAGATAAATTAACAAAAGATTTAATGAACTTAATAAACTCAAGTTTACCTCTTTCAAGAAAAAGATTGACCATCGTTATAAATATCTAAATAATTGTGCAGTTTTATTTATCATAAGATTTATTCCATTTTTACGTAAGTATGGTAAGTTATTATATATAGAAGTCCAGCAAAAATAGGAGAAATTTTTTGAAAATATATAGTACATCCTTGAATTTACAAAAATTTTAAGGTTTTACTAAAAAATTAATGAAGTGCTAAAAAGGAGGTGATGGGATACTAAATAATTTTCATTAATGTAAAAAGAAGCAAAAAACTTTTTAATATTAAGATAACTACCTTGTTCTTTACATTAAAATCATTAAAGCATTCCTGTAATGAATTATTTGGACTTTGAGAAATAAAAAACCTCCTGCTATAATGGGAATTGGAAAACGAGAAGAAATAGCAGGAGGATGATAGGCGATGTTAAAATCTCAGATACAAAAGATAGAATCCATAACCCCTGAAGTAATGATAGTAGGAATTGATGTGGCCAAGAAGAAACACTGGGCACGTATATTTGACTACAGGGGTTTGGAGTTAACCAAAGGATTCTCTTTTAAGAATAACATAGAGGGATTTAATCGTCTAGTGGGGAAATTAAGTGAGATAAAGGAAGAGAAAGGATTGGAGAAGATAATTGTTGGTATGGAACCTACAGGGCACTATTGGAAGGCGTTGGCGTGGTTTTTAAAAGAACAGGGAGTGACGGTAGTACTGGTCAATCCTTATCATGTAAAGCAAGTTAAGGAGCTGGATGATAATACACAAACTAAGAACGATCCAAAGGATGCTATGGTTATAGCAAGGCTTGTGAAAGATGGGCGTTTCAGTTATGCGTACTTGCCTGAAGGGATTTATGCGGAGTTAAGGGTATTAAGCACTATGAGGCAGCAAATAAGAGCGAAGTTAAATAGTGCAAAGAATGCGCTGGTTTCAATTTTGGATGAATATTTTCCTGAGTTTACGGAAGTGTTTAAGAATTTGGATGGCAAAGCAGCAATGCACATTTTGTATCACTATCCATTTCCGCAGGATGTGCGGGAATTAGGGGTTGAAGGCATATTAGAGGAATTTAAGAAAGCGACAAAGAGAGCTGTTGGGCAAAAGAGGGCAGAAAAGCTGTACGAGGCAGCAAAAAGATCTGTAGGGGTAAAAGAAGGTTTAGCAGCGGCCAAGATAAAAATACGGCTGTGTATAGAGGAGATAAGGTTTTTCAAGAAACAGCTTGAGGAAGTAGAAAGGGAGATGGCAGTTAGATTACAAGAGACAGGGATAGGCAGATACATATTGAGTATTCCTGGTATTGGTATAGTAACGGCGGCAGGCATATTAGGAGAGATAGGTGATCCGAGTCGATTTGAGAGTTGGAAGCAAATCAGGAAATATGCTGGTTTGAATCTAATAGAGGACAGTTCAGGTGAGCGGAAGGGAAAGACAAGGATATCGAAGCGAGGTCGAGCGATGTTGAGGAATCTTCTGTATCAGGTTGCAGTAGTAATGGTAAGCAAGAATAAAGAGATTAAGGCTTTATACACTTATCTTAAGACGAGGCGAGAGAATCCGCTTGAGAAGAAGCAGGCTCTGATAGTAGTGGCTGTGAAAGTGATAAAGATTATATTTACGCTAGTGAAGAAGAAAGAGGAGTATGATGGGAAGAAAGTATTAGGGATTTTTAGGGAGAGGCAAATACAAGCTGCGTAGAGATATGATGATAAAATTGGTGGGGGATAAGCAGTTTACCCTCCATTAGGGCATAGACCCTGTATACGAGCAAAGCTGCACCCCCACCAGTTCCCTAAGGCAGTACGAAGGAATGTAAGGGCAAGGACCCAGAGAGGCATGATAGGGGATGCCTAGGGGATAAAATTGATATAGTAGTATTAATTTTCACGGCGCTGCATTTATGGAGGAAGATAAAAACAATAGTAGTGCTGTGAAAAGGGTAGGTATTGCTGTGTTTTATTAAGGCGGTAAAAGAAATTTCAAATAGCTGCGTAATTTTAAGATATTTGCAGCTATTTGGAGATAATAAAAAATTTTATTGAGATAGGGAGGTAAGTTAAATGTCGAATAATGATTTTAATGTTAAAAGAAGCAAAAATTTCTTAAAAAATATTAAGATGACCACTTTACTTTTTGCATTAATAGGAATTGCAGTAATTCCATTGATTGCCGTTTCCCTCTTGGCTTTAAGCGAAATGAAAATTTTGAGTGCAGACATAAATAATTTATATAACGATAGAATGCTGCCATCACTTGAACTCAAACATTTGCAAACAGAATTTTACAGTTTAAATCTTCTTGTGGCACAAATGGTATATTCGAATACATATGATGCAAATGCTGAAAATAGCATTAAGGAGAAGGAAGATAGTTTAACAAAGATATTTGATAAATATAGAAATTCAGAAATGAATGATGAGCAAAAGAAATTATTTAATGATATTGAAACAAGTTATAATGCATATATTGAAAATGTTCAGATGCTTTTAGAAAAACTTAAATCTAATACAACTATTAATGCTCAAGAAATAGCAAAGCTTGTTGAACTTACATCAAATACACAAAATAATATAGAAGCTTTAGTCAAATTAAATGCTGAAACTGCAGCAAATGTTGTAGATAAAGCAAATTTAGCGTATTCTAAATCAAAAGTAATTTTTTAGTAGTCTCTATTTTACTTACAGCAATATTCCGTAATAACGGCACTTGCAATAACAAGATTACTGAGAAATTCTATGAAGCAAGTCAACATTCTTGCTGAGAAACTATCAAAATATGATTTTACAGCTGAAACTGATGATGAGGGTAAAAACGAATTTACTGAAATGAATAGATCATTAAAAACCGTAATTGAAAATATAAAAGAAGCAATAAGAACAGTTAAAAAATGTAGAAACTTTAAGAGCAAATTCAGAAAACTTATCAGCAGTATCAGAAGAATTAGCATCATCTTCGCAAGAACTAGCAAAGACTATGCAAGAAGTTGCAGAAGGAGCAACCGCTCAGGCAAATGATCTTCAAGATATAGTAGGTTTAATACATGGTTTAACTCGAAATATAGAGAATGTTTATAAAGAACTTCAAAACGTTAAAAATGAAACAGACAATACAGCAGATAGGGCTAACAATGGTAAAAAAGAGATGGACAAGCTTGTTAAGTCGATAAGTGAAATAAGAAATGCCCTTGAGATAGTTATATCAAGGATTAATAATCTTACAAAATCAATTAAGGAAATTAGCAACATAACCAATGTAATAACATCAATATCAGAACAAACAAATCTTCTAGCATTAAATGCAGCTATCGAAGCAGCCAGGGCTGGAGAAGCTGGAAGAGGATTTGCAGTGGTTGCTGAAGAAGTTAGAAAGCTTGCGGAAGAATCTAAAAAATCAACCAACGAAATAATTGAACTTATATCTTCAATCCAAGTAGATACAGAAGAAGTAATAAAGACATCAAATGAAGTAGATAACTTTATAAAATCTCAAACAAATGTAGTAGAAAACACTGTTGAGGCATTTGGCAAAATTTTAGAATCGGTTGAAAACATAGCACCACTTATGGATAGAAGTTATAAAGGAATGGATGAAATAGTAAAATCTAAAGATGAGATATTATCTAAAGTAGAATCAATAAGTGCCGTGGCACAAGAGAATTCTGCTGCATCAGAGGAAGTGGCTGCCTCATCAGAAGAACTTTCAGCTTCATCAGAAGAAGTAGCCTCAATAGCCCAAACCCTAAGTTCAATGGCTATAGACTTATCAAATATTGTAAACAAGTTTAAATTAAACTAAAAATTAGGTTAGACAGCAATAAAGAGCTGTTATTATCTATTTGTTTTAATCTATATAGAGCCTATTCCCGACTACACTTTGACTCACAAAAGGGAGGCAGATTAAAAATGTCAAAACAAATTGTAATATTTAAATTAAGTGATGAAGATTTTTGTGTAGATATTAATCAAGTTATAGAAATCATCAGGCTTCAAACAATTATTAAAGTTCCTAATGCTCCTTCTTTTGTAGAAGGTATAACCAATTTGAGGGGAACTGTCATTCCAATTGTAGACCTTAAAAAAAGATTTAACCTGCCTTTATCAGAAAAAAATGACAATAACAGAATTATAGTAGTAAACGTAACTAGTAGGCCAGTAGGATTTATAGTAGATTCAGTAACAGAAGTTTTGCATGTGGAAGACAGTGCGATACAAGAGGCGCCAGACATAATTAAAGGAATAGGGAAAGAATACATAACCTCGATTATTAATTTAAAAGATAGACTGATTATCAATTTAGACCTACATAAAATTCTTACAGAAAAAGAAAAGAAAGAGATAGAAAAAATATAAGCTTCTATCTCTCAGACTATAGACAAAGTTTGGCAGGTTATGCTACCCTTATTCGCTTGGGGTTGCCAAACCCTCTACCTTATTTTTTTACTAACTACCTCACATTATATAACCTTCCAAAAAGGTTTAAGCAAGAAATTGCATAGTATTATCGAAACCTAATATAGGGTTCCCTCTTTTTTGGGTTTTTGGTTTCGACAACTGCCACCTTCAACACCAATGGGAGGGAATCCTCCTTTTTTCTCAAAATCTTTTTGTATTAAGCGTTGTAAGGTTTGATATCCCTAAAATTAGGGGGTTTATATGACATAACTACTATTTTGTAGGAGCTGAAAAAATGGTCAAAGATCTAGAAATAAGAGGCAAATGGTGGTTGCCCGAAAAGGAAGATCTAAAACTAGATGGTACACTTACTTTTTCACTAGAAAAAGGAATACTGTTAGAAATTCATGGTTTTTATAAGAATGTTAAGGAAAGTTATGAAGTTGATGAATTATTTCGATCACCAGAAATTATTTTAGGACTTTCCTATGAAGGGGAAAAAGTTGCTTCATATAAATGTTGGAAAAGTCATTTTCATCATTTGAATACGTCTTTTATCTTTATTCTAACTTTATAACTTTATAAATACTGCATTTATAGGAGTTCATTTCCACAAACCAGACTTCCATGCCGCAAATGCGGTACCAGCAGAGAATGAAAATGTCCTTTTTTGATGATATAATCAGTATAACGGCTGGTGAAGGCAGGTCGTTTTTATTTTGATGCTTCGAGCTCGATGGTTAGACTGAACCACAACGACCGGGTGCACCACAGACTGTTGCTCCAATATGGAAGCACGCGGGATAGAATAATCAAATAGAGGTTGTTGCACCAGCCCTTCAAATTTAAACAGCCGTTAATTTTAAACAAAGGGTGACTTGTAGTGGATGTAATATATTCACATTGTTGTGGTTTAGATGTTCACAAAAATAATGTAGTAGCTTGTGTAATTACACCGGAAGAAAAAGAAATACGTACATTCTCCACAATGACTGAAGATATACTAGCTATGGTGGACTGGATTAAAAGTAAAAGGTGTACACATGTAGCGATGGAAAGTACAGGTTCTTACTGGAAGCCCATTTACAATATTCTTGAGATTGAGGGGCTCAATCCAATGGTAGTAAATGCTAATCATATTAAGAATGTACCGGGCAGAAAAACGGATGTAAAGGATGCGGAGTGGATTGCAGGATTATTGGGTTTACTGCAGGGCAGTTATATTCCTTCAAGAGAGCAGCGGGAATTGCGGGAATTAATAAGATATCGACGGAGCTTAATAGAAGAACGTGCCAGAGAAATAAACCGGATGCAAAAAGTATTAGAGGGAGCAAATATTAAACTTGCTTCTGTAACTACAGATATACTGGGGAAATCATCACGTGCGATGATTGAAGCTATAATTAATGGAGAAGAAGATCCTGCCATTTTATCCGAATTGGCTCAGAAACGATTAAAGAATAAGAAAGAAGAACTAAAGAAAGCTTTAAATGGTTTAATAGGACCACATCAAAGATTAATGTTAAAGACGCAGCTGACACATATAGATTTTCTCGACGAACAAATAGCCTTATTGGATGAAGAGATAAAGAGGCGAATGCTCCCTTTTGAAGAAGACCTGGAGCGTTTGGACACTATTCCAGGAGTGGGCAGACGCACAGCTGAACACATAATAGCTGAAATTGGTACAAACATGGACCAATTTCCTTCAGCTGCTCATCTTTGCTCTTGGGCAGGAGTAGCTCCAGGTAACAATGAAAGTGCGGGGAAAAAGAAAATCGAGTAGAACACGTAAAGGTAACGAAAAATTACGGTCTGTGTTAGTAGAAGCCGCAAGAGCCGCTGCCCACACGAAGGATACATATTTATCAGCCCAGTATCACCGCATAGCTGCCCGGCGGGGAGCCAATCGCGCTGCAGTTGCTGTAGCTCATAGTATTCTTACGATTGTGTATTATTTACTGAAGCGAAAAGAGAGATATAATGAGTTAGGAGTAAACTATTACGAAGAACGCAAAAAAGAAATAATTGTGAAACAGTCCATCAAGAAGTTAGAAGCATTAGGATTAAAAGTCACCGTGGAGGATACAGCATAAGGTTTACGTACAATTTAATACAATGCCTCATAATACCTATAGAGTAATTTTTTGAGCGGAATGCTATAGGTTTATATAGTTGTTGTTTTTTGTCTTTTTAGCGGTGTTTTATTTTCGGGATAGAGGGATTTTACACAAAAATTTGGACTTGACCTGTTCTCTATTAATAAAGCTCAAATTAGACGAATGCCAGATTCCAGACTTGGGAATATACGGTTAAAAAGGTCACTGGTAAATTTACCATTGCAAAGTCTTGAAACTCTTTAAGGGAAGGGTACCAGCTCTAGTGACTATACGATAGTCTTGCCTCTTTTCTGTTCTTTTATAGGATTCAGCTTTGATTTGCTCAGTAGCCTGAGTTACCAGGATTTGAGTGAGCACAGACTCTAAGAATTTAGCTAGCTTTTCATCTTTAGCTTTTTTTACAAAAAGGGTGCGTGGTGAAGACATATTTACCACCTAATTTATTACTAAATAGGGAACAAAAAGCCCCTACTTTTCTGAAAACATCCTCAAGTAATATAGTTGGGAAAAGGAATACATGGGAGGAGACCAGAAGTTTTGAATCTCTAAACTTTTCAAACGGTGTCCTCCCATTCATTCCCTTACCGTTGTGAGGTCTATAAAAATTCTAGGTATCCTGCCACCTTTGAGCTCTTTCCATGAATTCATCTTTAAACCTATAAATTTTTGGTTGTATACTCCGTGACATTCGTTAGGCAGAGCACCTACAAAGGAATAAATTCTTTTTCGATTATATGAATCAGCGGTTGATGGTTCTGGGAAATGTTGAGCGACCAAGGAGGGAGATTTGTTTGATTAGCTTTGTAGAGTTATTCCAAACCGGCTGCCCTGGAAGAGATAAATTCCTCTCTCGCTTTTTTGGGCTTTTTAATGAAGAAGTGGTCAGATATTGGTGTAAATATCCCCAGGCTCCTTACGAAGATCTGGGACGTCCCACTTTGTATGAGCCGGGTGAGAAACGAGGTCATACTCTAGATTTTACTTTGAGGCATAAGGAGACAGGGCGGATTTTTGTAGCAGAGATGAAATGTGAACTGGCGTTTGAAAATTATCGGTACTTAGCACTTAGAGAACCTTGGCAATTAGAGCATCACCGTAGCCAGAAGGCCTTTTGTAAATTTTTGGAGTTAGCTAAAAATCCAGAAGCTTATGAGGTTAGGGTGGGTGGTAGCCAGATCAGAGTTGACGGAGCTGTTTTAATTTGGGGAGTTGTGCTTCCTGAAGGGCGAAGGACAGTTATGGAAAAATATGGATTTGCCGAAGTGCTGGCAGTAGAAGATATGATAAAGGATCTTCGTCAATGGAAGCCAGGGGAGTGGATCCAAAGAATAGAACAAGTTCAGGGGTGGGTCAATCAACTCCTTGAAGCTTTAAAATAGGTGCTTTGGGAAGTATACTAAGATAGCTGTCCCAAGCTTTCAAGAATTTTTTCTGCTCCTTCTAAAGGTGGCAGGGGATGGGCGAATACATATGTTACGAAAAGCATTTGACGTTTACGGGTTTTGTCCTTGACATGATTTTCAAATACAATTACTAAAACCTTATCCTGCTTGGCAAAAAGCTGGAAATCTTTCGTTGCAATTCTGGGGAATTTTATTTTGCAACTAACAATTTTTTTAAGATAATAAAGAATTTTCTGTAATATATGCAACAAGTGAAAACAAAAAAGACATAGAGTGTTTAGCTGTAAACGAAGTAGATAAAAATGCTATGACTATAAAAGAATACATTGAAAAAATGAAGAAAGAAAAAGCAGCAACAAGATAAAGTGCAGCGCCTTATAGCTGCACTTTTTTGCCTTTATGAAAAGCAAAAATCTAAAAAAGATAATATTTGACAGTTATGATATAATGGAAGTGGAAGAAACATTTTAAAACGTACCGTGTCTTCGCAGCATGGACAGTGCAAAACGATACTTTTTATTCCCACACTTTTCCCACAAAAGTTTTAGAAAGTTATAGAATGTTTTAGTACATTGAAGTACGAAAAATCAGTATTCATGCGGGTTGCAGGGCAATATAGAGGGTGAGAGTTCGTTTGAAACGGATCAGAAGGCTGGGGGTTCGAGTCCCTCCGGGCGCACCAGTAAAATCAATGCTTTCACAGTGATGCGATTTTAATGCAATTTTAGTTTCCAATTTTGTGGAGGACAAAAGTATAATTTTCTTTTCTCGGTAAAGGGGAGTAACTCTAAATCAATCAGTCGTCATGACGGCTTTTTGCCCGGCTGATTGAGCAGATAATGCGAGTGAGACCTTTACTTTGTGGAATACTACAAAGTAAAGGTCTTTTTCATTTTGCAAAATTTCTGGAAGGAGGGGTGCTAATGAAGAAGTATTGGAATATGCCAATAGAAGAAATAAAAAAAGAATTAGAAACTGATGATGTGTATGGGTTGACGCAAGAGCAAGTCAATGAGAGATTGTTAAAACACGGCAAGAACATTTTGAGAGAAAAGGAAAGAAAATCCATATTCTCTTTATTTATTGAACAGTTTAAAGATTATATGGTCCTGATCCTTATAGTTGCTTCGATTATATCTTTCTTTCTCGGAGAGACAACGGATGCGAGTATAATATTAGCTATTGTAATTTTAAATGCGTTGTTGGGAACGGTTCAGGAAAATAAAGCTGAGAAATCGCTTGAAGCTCTTAAGAAATTGTCTCAGCCCCTTGCAAAAGTAATAAGAGATGGAAAAGTAATGGAAGTTGAAGCATCATCTCTTGTAGTAGGAGATGTAGTGTTAATAGAGGCAGGGAATATCATACCTGCAGATGGGAGATTGGTAGAGGCTAAAAATCTTAAAGTAGATGAATCAATATTGACTGGTGAGTCAGTACCTGTTGAAAAAGTTGATACAGTAATAGAAAAAGAGGATATACCTTTGGGTGATAGATTTAATTTAGTTTACATGGGAACTACTGTTACTTACGGTAGAGGAAAATTTATTGTAACTGCTACGGGCATGGATACCGAAATGGGAAAAGTAGCCAGCTTAATAGAAAATGAAAGGGACGTTAAAACACCTCTTCAATTAAAGCTTGAAGAACTGGGTAAATATTTGGGGACAGCTGCCCTCCTTATAAGTGGAATAATGTTTGGAGTAGGAGTGCTTCAAAAAAGGCCAATATTTGACATGTTTATGACGGCTGTTAGTCTTGCTGTTGCTGCGATTCCTGAGGGGCTTCCTGCCATTATAACTATTACCCTTGCTCTTGGTGTGCAGAAGATGAGCAAGAAAAATGCGATAATAAGAAAACTTCCGGCTGTAGAAACGCTTGGCAGTACAAGTGTTATTTGTTCTGACAAAACAGGAACCCTTACACAGAATAAGATGACTGTTGTGAAGCTTTATGTTAATGATAGAAAAGTGAATGCCCAAAAAGATGAAGTAAAACAAGAAGATTATTTCCTTTTAAAGAATGCTGCATTATGTACTGATGCTTTTATAGATGAGGAAGGAAAAGGGATTGGCGATCCTACGGAAGTTGCGATTGTTGCTGCGCTAAATGATTTGGTAGGCTTAAAAAAAGCCGATATAGAAAAAGAATTTCCAAGAGTTGCAGAAATACCTTTTGATTCAGATAGAAAAATAATGTCAACAATACATATGGTGGATAAAGAAGGCTTTAGATTAATTACCAAGGGAGCGCCTGATAATATCATAAAAAGGTGTAAATATATTTTGAAAGAAAATAAGATTTTACCCTTTGATGAAATAGAAAAAAATAAGCTAAGTTCTATCAACGAAGAAATGGGAAGAGAGGCTTTAAGAGTTATTGCAGTTGCGTATAAAGATATAAAAGAAATACCTGAAAATTTGAGTAGCGATGAAATGGAAAAAGATTTGATATTTATAGGGCTTATAGGTATGATAGATCCACCGCGAAGGGAAGCCAAACATTCAGTTGAGATATGCAAAAAAGCAGGAATAAAACCTGTTATGATAACAGGTGACCATAAGATAACGGCTTCTGCGATAGCAAGAGAGCTTGGAATTCTTGAGGATAATGATGAAGCAGTAACAGGTGAAGACCTTGACAGAATTTCTGATGACGAGTTGGCAGAAAGGATAAAAAGAATATCTGTTTTTGCAAGGGTATCTCCTGAGCACAAAATGAGAATTGTAAAAGCGTGGCAAAAAAGAGGTGCTGTTGTGGCAATGACAGGTGATGGTGTGAATGACGCACCTGCCCTCAAACAAGCAGATATTGGAGTCGCAATGGGTATAACTGGTACTGATGTTGCAAAAGAAGCAGCAGATATGGTTTTAACAGATGACAATTTTGCAACAATCGTTGCAGCAGTAGAAGAGGGTAGAACTATATTTGCAAATATAAAGAAAGCTATTCACTATTTATTAAGCTGTAATTTTGGTGAAATAGTCACACTGTTTATTGCTACAATATTAGGAATGCCAATGCCTTTAAAGCCTGTTCATATACTCTGGGTGAATCTCATAACTGATAGTCTTCCGGCACTTGCTCTTGGATTTGAACCGCCGGAAAGAGATATAATGGAGAAGAAGCCCAGACCAAAAGGAGAAAGTATTTTTGCAGGAGGGTTAGCTTATAGAATACTTTTTGAAGGTATGTTAATTGGACTCACAACATTAATTGCTTTTGTAATAGGACTTAAACAAAATATAGAAACTGCAAGGACTATGGCTTTTGCGGTGCTGACTTTATCGCAGCTTGCTCAAGCTTTAAATGTAAGGTCAGACAAGTCCATTTTTAAGATAGGATTGTTTACAAACAAATACATGATTTTTGCTTTGATAGTGGCGATTTTGTTACAGGTTATTCTAATTGTAACTCCTTTAAACGCAGTATTTGGACTTAAAAATATTAATGTTTATGATTGGGATATAATTATTGCAATGGCAATTTTACCTCTTTTAGTAATGGAAGTGGTCAAATTTTTCAAAAAAGCGAATTAACTTTTTATGCTAGACAAAATTAAATTGAGTGAGTATAATAGGGGAGAGCTGAATTTTAATTAAAAATAGGGCCTGGGTGAATTTGCGATGAAGGTGGCATGGAGTGCGACCCACAGTGAGTTTTTGCTCTCAGACGGGTATTACTTTTCAGGCCTTCACAGAGAACTTTTAAAAAGAGGGATAGTAGTAGAAGAAGTAGGAGATTTTGAGAAATTGTTTCAATACGATGTAGTGATATTTAACTATCCAGAAGACCCTTTTGATGAGAAAGAGAAGATGATTATAAAAAAAGCCCTAGAAAGTGGGAAGAAGAAAATAATCTTTGCTTCCCACTTTAGAAATAAAGATGAAGTTTCAGAAATTTGCAATGGGGTTACGAAAGATTACGGAATATACATACTTCCGGAAGGCGTAAAAGAAAAGGAGTTTTATCTGGAAGAAGACCCTTTCATAATAACTACTGACCAGATTTTCCTTTATTCTGAAGGAGTAAAGGAAATAGTCTTTCCTTATGCAGCTCCTATAGAAATTAGGGACAGAGTAGAAGTAGTGTTAAAAGGGAGAAGTACCAGCTTTACAGATAGCAATGGAACTTCTCCCGTATTGATAGCACAGAAAAGTTTTGATTCTGGAAGTAAGCTTATAGTCTGTGGAAGCTGTATTTTTTGGGATAATTTTTCTCTATTTAAGTTGGACAATCTGCAGTTTGTAGTAAACCTCATTTCACTTTAAAGCTTCTTAACCTGTTGATGGCTGCTGCTACTTCTTGGATTCGAGGTAGAGCTAAATTGCCTGGGTGCTTCCCATAAAATGGGGAGACTATTTCCAGGCCTTTTTCGTTTATATCCTTGAATACCGCCTTTAAAATTTCTTTCAAACTTTTTTTCTCATCTATGTATTTTTCCATGTATCGTATTATTTCTGCTATAGCATTAGTCTGGCTCTTATCTACAATTTGTTCAACATAATCAAGGTCAATTTCTTCATATCCAAGGCGTATAGTTTCTTTGTCTTTGGATTTTACTTTTTTCCCCTTTGCTCTAAGCCCTTCTTTGAGAGGTATTCGATCTTTCACAGCAATAGGAATGTCTTCAGACTCTATTTTTCTTTCTGTCTTTATTTCTTGTGCAATTTTCTTAGCTTCTTCAGTTACGTCAAAAGGCCTGTAATTGTGCATTTTTATGACGCAGTCTGCTACATCGAAATAATCTCCACTGCCGCCCATCACCAAGATGGTAGATATTCCATTCTGCTCATAAAGTTGCCTTACCCTATCTATAAAAGGTGTAATGGGCTCTTCATCTTTAGCAATTAATTTTTGCATTCTGGCATCCCTTATCATGAAATTTGTAGCAGATGTATCCTCATCTAGAAGGAGAAGGCTGGTACCTATCTCGATAGCTTCAATTATGTTTGCTGCTTGAGAAGTACTGCCGCTAGCATTTTCTGTAGAAAAAGAGATGGTGTCCTCGCCGTTAGGCAAGTTTTTTATAAAAGCGCTTATATCCACTTTTTCTACCCGTCTTCCATCTTCTGCCCTTATTTTTACGGCGTCTTCTACAGTTATTACAAATTCCCTTCCATCCCCCGGAATGTGATTGTAGACCCCTCTTTCTAAGGCTTTAAGAAGAGTAGATTTTCCGTGGTACCCTCCGCCGACAATAAGAGTGACTCCTTGAGGGATGCCCATTCCAGTTATTTCTCCTCTATTTGGGAGAGTTACCTTGACTCTTAGGCTTTCAGGGGATTTGAAAGGCACTACGTTTTTACCCTTCAAAGGTTTGTCGCTTACGCCGCTTTCCCTTGGAAGTATTGACCCGTCAGCGACAAAAGCCACAAGTCCCAATTCTTTAAGAAGATTTCTTAGATAGTCCTGGTCTTCTACAGTGGTGACCCAAAGCCATATTTTATCTACATTTAAATTTTTCTTTAAAAGGCCTTTTTCCACAATTTGAGGTATGAAGTCCATAAGTAGTGTCAAAGCTCCTCTTCCATTTATTTTTCTTCCAAAAGCAGGAAGGCCAACATTCATCCTTGCTTCTATGTAATTTTCTGTTACTACCATTGCGCTTCTTTTTAATATCTCCTGTCCCCCTTTATCTATGTATATATTACCGCTATGACCCGTTCCTTTTATTGAAGGCAGCTTTTCTATCACTTGAGCTACTGACCTTGTTAAAAAATCTTCCAGCGCTACCTGCCTAGAAGAGTTGCTGAAGAGTTCTTTTTCAAAGCCTGATATACTCTGGGGGATCCGGACTCTAATCCTTGAAGGTGGAGCAAAAGGGTCTGGTTGGACATAATCTATGTAAAGTGTAAATTTTTCAAACTCGTATTCTCCTTCTATTTCTTTATAAGCTTTATACCCTTTTCCATCAATTTTATCTATTATTTTTTTCAATTGTTCCTTTGTCATCTTCCCCAACTCCTTCTGTGAAAATGCTCTAGTATTTAGTTTAATACTTTTTAGAAATAAATTCAAAAACTTTTGAAACCCACTCTAAAAATGGTATAATGATAGTGAGATTTCATTCCTTGGAGTGGTAGAAATGCCAAAGGAAAGCTATTCAATCTTGCTGGCAGGGGATTCAATTTCTAGGGGAGTTGTGCTGGACAGAGAGAAAAATAAATACGTAATAACAGAGAGAAATTATGTCAATCTTGTGAAAGGGCGTATAAAAGGGACGATAAAGAATATATCTAGATTTGGAGCAACTATTTTAAAGGGGATTGAAATGATAAAAAAAGAATTTGTGAGGGAAAAACCGGATGTAGTAGTTTTAGAATTTGGAGGAAATGACTGTGACTTTGACTGGGAACAGGTAGCGAAAAATCCTGAGATGGAGCATTTCCCAAAAACGGATTATCAGCTTTTTATACAAAAATTAAAAGAGATTATTGAATTTTTAAAAGAATTCGATGTGGTGCCCGTGTTGATGACATTACCTCCTTTGGATGCGGATAGGTATTTGAAATGGATTAGCAAGGCAAGTAAGGAGATGGAGGAAAATATCCTTAGATGGCTAGGGAGTGTGACAAAGATATACTGGTGGCAGGAGCGATATAATTCGGCGATAAGGATAATTGCTGAGGAAACAAAAACTCTTGTGATAGATGTAAGGAGCGCATTTTTGTATTATCCAGATTTTAGAAATTTCCTTTGTGAGGACGGGATTCATCCAAATGAAGAGGGGCATAAGATAATGGCTCATAAAATAGGTGAATATTTGAAGAAACATTATCCATTTCTTTTAAAAATCTAAGAGGGGGAGATGTCAGATGGAATTTATGAATGTCAGTCTTCCGGAAGAAATTGCAAGAGAAGAGAACTTAGGAAATTACGATAAGGCTTTGAAGCTTATTGACAGATGGCTCAAAAAGGATATACCCTCATGGCTTAAGAAAAGGCTTATTTTTGAAAAAGACAGGATAAAGGTTCTTCTGTCAAGTTATCCTTACACGGAGGAAGAGGCAATTAAAAAAGGTAAAGAGGTTATTAAAAGTTTTACTGAGGAAGAGTTTTATAAACTTTTGGAGGAGGGAATTGTTGATTACATTGTTGTCAATGGAGAGAGAAAATATGAGAGAAGGTATGCTTACAATATAGGATATGCTCTTCCTGAGTATAAAGAAAGGATAGCAAGGTCTGAAAGCGTAGAAAAAGACAGAAAATTGCTCAATGAGAGGCTGAATAGCCTAATAAAAGGAGATAAAGCAAAGGAATATAGAGTTAAAGCGCGAATAAGTTTAAAAATAGAAGAAGATGTAAAAGATAAAGTAAGAGTCTGGCTTCCTTTTCCTAAAGAAGAATTACAGCAAAAAGATGTAAAGCTTATATCAAAGAGCCACGAAAAATATACTCTTGCTCCCAGTGAAGCTCCTCAGAGGACGATTTACTTCGAAGGGAAAAGCTCGGAGGAGTATTTTGTGGAATTTGAATATACCATAACAGAGTGGGTAAACAGAGTGGAACCTGAAAAAATCACAGAAGCAAAAGGCAGTGTTTTTCTAGAAGAACAGCCTCCTCACATAGTTTTTACTCCTTATCTTAAAAAGCTTGCCTACGAAATTGTGGGAGATGAGAAAAATCCATATTATAAAGCCAAAAAGATATACGATTGGATTACTTTAAATGTAAATTATTCTTATGTTAAGCCTTATGCAGTCTATGATAATATATCTCAGTTTGTTGCATCTAATTTGAAAGGAGATTGTGGCTTTCAAGCACTTTTATTTATAACCCTCTGTAGGATTGTAGGAGTGCCTGCAAGATGGCAGTCTGGTTGGTACATAAGTCCTTTCTTTACATCTCCCCATGATTGGGCGCTGTTTTTCGCACCTCCTTACGGATGGTTGCCTGCAGACCTTTCTTTTGGAGGACGTTACAGGGAGAATGAAGAACTTCGAAATTTCTACTTTGGAAATTTAGATGGATTCAGGATGGTGGCTAATAGCGATTTTATGAAGGATTTTATTCCGTCTAAAGCTCATTGGAGGAGTGACCCTTGTGATAATCAAGTGGGTGAAGTAGAGACGATGGATAGAAATATTTATAATTTCTCATACGAAGTGAAGGTTTTGGAATTTAATTCCATAAATTAATGATTGTGTTCACTTGACATGAGAGAGATTCTCTGATAAAATACATTCATGCAGAGAGTGAAAAGCAATGGCAAATAAATTTATGGAAGAAGCCTTGAAAGAAGCGAAGAAAAGCTACGAATTAGGCGAAGTTCCTGTTGGAGCTGTCATAGTGAAAGATGGGGAAATAATAGCGAGAGGACATAACCAAAAAGAATCGTCAAACGATGCGACAGCTCATGCGGAAATAATTGCCATAAGAGAAGCCTGCAGAAGGTTGGGGAGTTGGAGGCTTGAAGATTGTAGCTTGTATGTGACGCTGGAACCCTGTCCCATGTGTGCAGGTGCTATTGTTGAAGCTCGAATAAAGAGAGTCTATATAGGGACAGAGAGCCCAAAAGAAGGGGCAGCTGGTTCGGTTATAAATATCTTGAATAACAAAGAGTTAGGGACTAGCACTGAAGTTTACTTTGGGATAATGGAAGAAGAAGCGAAGGAACTTCTCAAAAAGTTTTTTGAAAATTTAAGAGAGTAAGTGCGGAGAGATGGCTGAGTGGTCGAAAGCGCTCGCCTCGAAAGCGAGTGGGCGAATTTTTCGCCTCGAGGGTTCAAATCCCTCTCTCTCCGCCACTTAGAAGACCGCGGAGAGATGACCGAGTGGTCGAAGGTGCACGACTGGAAATCGTGTGTACCCCTAAAAAGGGGTACCGAGGGTTCGAATCCCTCTCTCTCCGCCATTTACATTTAAGAAAATAATTGGGGCCGTACTAGATGGGGAGGTAGCGGTGCCCTGTAGCCTGCAACCCGCTATAGCAGGGTCGAATTCCCAGGCTGAGGCCTGATTTCTGTAAGGTCTGGCGCAAGTAAGTGGCGTTGATACTTGAGTCCTGCGCAACGGAGATTTGCGAACCCCGTCAGGTCCGGAAGGAAGCAGCGGTAAGCAAACACCTCCGTGTGCCGCAGGGGTGCTTGAGTGGAGCTAACTGCTTGCGTAACGCTTATGGGGACAGGTCGAAGCTGGGTGTACGGTCCCTATATTTATGCCCATTTACTGTAAAAATTTTCCTTATAATATTCTTATAATATTTTTTCTTCTCCATCTCAAATTGGCTTAAGATCAAGCTTTTTTTACCGAAATAAATAAAGGGATGCATTTTCACATAAGAAAAGAGATGGAGGAGAATATGTTTAGAAGAGAGTACAGAAAAAAGCTTTTTGTTGTTCTATTTGGGGTTTCATTTTTTGTGTACTTTCTATCTCTTGTGCATTTTTTGTCGGGCTTTGAAAAAAGGATTTTTATTGGCAGTTTAATTTTATTGATCTCAATGGGGTTGTCAAGTTTTTTGTCAAAAAAATTGTCAGAACCTATTGAAAAATTAGAAGAAGGGGTAAAGAGGATAAGCCAGGGAGACTTTGGCTATCGATTAGATGTAAAATCTTCTCAGGAATTTGAGGAACTTTCAAAAAGTTTTAATTTTATGGCTCAACAGCTGTCCTATGCTTATGAAAGGTTAAAGGAGCAGACAGATAATTTAATAAGGCAGAATGAAGAATTGCAGGAATTCAATGCGGAACTGGAGGCTTCTTATGAACAGCTGGAGGCTTTAACGCGGGAACTGGAGCTTTCAGAGAGGAAGTACCGCCTTTTGGTGGAAAATATAAGGGATATTTTATGGGTGACCGATAAGAACTTTATAATTGAGTTTGTGAATTCAAGAGTAGTTAGGTATCTAAACTATACACCTCAAGAGTTAGTTGGGAAAAGTCTCCTTGAAATTGTAGATGAAGAGGCAAAAGAAACTTTAAAAAACATGATGGAAGGCAAAGTGAGATTTGCAGAGGTAAGTTTTAGGACTAAAGATGGGCTTTTGCTGTTGACAGAAACCCATGTTAAGATATTAAAAGTTGATGAGGAAGTTATAGGACTTCAGGGTATTTCGAGAGATATTACAGAGACTTACTACATAAAAAAGCAGATTGAAGAGAAAAACAACGAAATCCTGGCTATAAGCGATGTGGGTAGATTAATTACATCTGGCAGCGATATGAAAGAGGTGTTAAAAGCTATTGTAGAAAAAGTTGCCGGATTACTCAATTCTCCTCTCTGCGCTGTAAGGGAATATCATCCTTCTTCAGGGAAATTCTTACTATTAGCGAAGGGTGGAGAATTAAAAGATTATCCAGTCTCTGAGGAAATAAGGCTTTCTGAAAAAGATATTGAAGAGCTGGTGACTTCAAAAGAGATCAAAATAAAAGATGTGGATGAATTTCCTCACAGTGAAAAGGTGACGCCCATTTTTAGAGCCAAAGATGTGTATTCGGTGGTAGTTGTTCCACTAGTTTTTGGTGGTGAAACGAAAGGGATTTTGACTGTATGGGCTTCTACTAATACAGTGAAGAATATGAGTTTATTGAGGTCAGTTGCCAGTGCGATTTCTTTGGCAATGGAAAATTCCAAGCTTTACGAAGAGATAAAGAAGGTCTATATAAAGACTATAGAAGCATTGGCTTATGCTATAGAGGCAAAGGATATTCACACAAAAGGGCATTCCATGAGGGTATCTCAGTATGCGGCTTTAATAGGAGAATATATGGGATTTTCCAGAGAGAAAGTGGAGCAATTGAGAATTGCAGGGATTTTACACGATATAGGGAAGATAGGGATAAGGGATTCCATTCTTCTAAAGAAAGGAAAGTTGACTCAACAGGAATATGAAGCTATGAAATTGCACCCAGAGATAGCGAGAAAAATATTAGCACCAATAGATTTGCCTAAAGAGATACTTGAGGCTATTGCGAAGCATCATGAAAGGTATGACGGAAAAGGTTACCCTTATGGATTGAAGGGGGAAGAGATACCTATTGAAGCCGCGATTTTGGGGGTTGCTGATGCCTTCGATGCAATGACTTCAGACAGGTCTTACAGAAAGGGTATGAGCATTGAAGAGGCTGTCAATGAGGTTTTGAGAAATAAAGGAACTCAATTTCACCCTGAAGTGGTGGATGTGTTCATTTCTATATACATGAATGAAAGGCACAGATTAGAAGAAATAAAAAATCAAGTTTTAGAATCTGCCTCTTAAAAGCTCGGTCTTTGAGAAGAGACCGAGTTTTATTTTGAAAAAGTGTAGCGAAGTCTAAATTTTTTTGCTACAATTTAATATAACGGGGTGTTAGAGTATGTATCAGTCTTTGTACAGGAAATACAGGCCAAAAAGTTTCAGTGAAGTTGTGGGGCAGGACCACATTGTGAGAACTCTGAGGAATCAAATAAAAATGGGAAGGATAGGGCATGCATATCTTTTTACAGGCACAAGGGGGACAGGGAAAACTAGTGTAGCAAAAATTTTTGCAAAGGCGGTAAACTGTTTAAATCCAAAAGACGGTGAGCCCTGCAATTCCTGTGAGGTGTGTCAGGCGATAAACACTGGTACTACTATGGATGTCTTGGAAATAGATGCTGCATCTAATAACAGCGTGAATGACGTGAGAGAACTTAGAGAGTCTGTAATCTACTCTCCTTCTCTGACAAAGTACAAAGTATATATAATAGATGAAGTGCATATGCTTTCTACAGGAGCTTTTAACGCCCTTTTAAAAACACTTGAAGAGCCCCCTCGCCATGTGATTTTCATTCTTGCTACCACTGAACCTGAGAAACTGCCTGACACTATCCTCTCGCGTTGCCAGAGGTTTGATTTTAAAAAGATACCGACAAAGCAGATTGCACAGAATCTAGAAAGGATTTGCCAAGATAGCGGTATACAGATTGAACAAAACGGGATAAGAGCTATCGCTCTTTATGGCAATGGTTCAATGAGAGATGCGATAAGTCTTTTAGAGCAATGCGCTTCTTACAAGGAAGGATTAATAACCTATGAAGATGTTTGTGAAATATTGGGAGTTGCGAATGAAGAAATGCTTTTTTCACTTTTAGATCATATTTACGAGAAGGATGCGGTAGCTTCTTTACAGCAACTGGATAAAATATTGTCCTATGGAATAGATTTAGGAAATTTTCTAAGGTCCTTTACTTATATGCTAAGAGATATGGTTATATACAAAACTGGGGGAGATGAGCTAATAGAGATTTTGTACGGAGATCAAGAGACCATAAAAGCAAAGTCGCAGAAATACAGCATAGGATTTTTGACAAATGCTTTGGAGAAGTTTACTGTTTTGCAGAGAGAGATAAGATATGCTGTTTCACCTGTTACATTGCTTGAATTGACGATTTTAAGACTTATTAGGCCGGAAATTTCTTACGATATGGGAAGCTTGATAGCTAGAATAGAAGAGCTAGAGGAAAAAATAAATAAAGGGTATGTGGTAACAAAAGAAGAGAGTGCGAAAACCCATGAAAAAGATGAGCTAGAAAAAAAGGTTGATGCTACAAAAGAGGCAAAAGAAGAAAGGGAGGAAATTGATTTAGGAAGAGTTTGGCTTGAAGTAAAGGGAATTCTCAAAAAGGAAAGGATGATGCTCTATACTTTCCTAGAGAAGGGTGTTCCCCATTTAAAGGATGGCAAAATTGTTGTGGAGTATTCCGAAGAAGACGCTCTTTTGGTGGAACAGCTTGGTAGGCCAGAGAATAAAGACTTTATTGAAGGAGTAGTAGAAAAAGTAGTGAAGAAAAGAATTCCAATAGAGTTTGCTCTAAAAAAAAGCGAAGAGGACCTTTTAATTAAGCAGGTAAAGGAATTTTTTGGGGATGGAATTGACATAGAAATAATATAGTGCAAAAGAGGCAAAAAGCACATATTCTAAAATAGAGTAAAAGAATTGGGAGGTAATGAAATGGCAAAAGGTGGATTTCCAGGAGGATTTAATATTAACAATATGATCAAACAAGCACAACAGATGCAAGAAGAAATAAAAAAGATGCAGGAAGAGTTAATGCAGAAGACAGTGGAGGGTACTTCAGGGGGAGGAATGGTAAAAGCAGTAGCAAACGGAAGGAAAGAACTTGTAAGCATAAATATAAACCCTGAAGTGGTAGATAAAGACGATGTAGAGACTTTAGAGGACCTGGTGTTAGCAGCTGTGAACCAGGCTTTGAGAAATGCAGAAGAAATGATTGCTTCTGAAATGGCTAAAATAACAGGAGGATTTAATATTCCAGGTTTGTTTTGAGGTGGAAAGATGAGTTACTATTCTACTTCTGTGGCAAAGCTTATAGAGGAACTTTCTAAATTGCCTGGGATAGGACCCAAAACGGCCCAGAGATTAGCATTTTTCATAATAAATATGCCTTTAGACGAAGTAAGAAGTCTTTCTCAGGCTATTATAGAAGCGAAAGAGAAATTGAGATATTGCAAAATTTGTTTTAACATAACTGATAAAGAAGTGTGTGACATATGCAGTGATGAAAATAGAGACCATTCCACCATATGTGTTGTGTCCCATCCGATGGATGTAGTTGCGATGGAAAAAGTCAAGGAATACAAAGGAGTGTACCATGTTCTGCATGGTGTTATTTCACCTATAGAGGGAGTAGGACCGGAAGATATAAGGATAAAAGAACTTTTGGAAAGAGTAAGGGATGGCAGTGTAAAAGAAGTCATACTTGCCACAAATCCAGATATAGAAGGAGAAGCTACAGCGATGTATATAGCTAAACTGCTGAAACCCTTTGGAGTAAAGGTTACAAGGATTGCTCATGGCATTCCTGTGGGAGGAGATTTGGAGTATACAGATGTTGTGACTTTGTCAAAAGCTCTAGAGGGAAGAAGAGAAGTGTGATGAAAAAGCTCCTATGGAGTTGGGCCATGGGAGCTTTTTTAATTTTTAGAATAATGTCGAAAATTGTATATACAGCTTTAAAAAAGTAGTGTATAATATTATCAAATGAAAATAATTATTAGCTAGGAGGAATAAAATGTGAATTTGAGTTACAATAATCTATTGTCAGCTTTTTCGTTGGCTCTTGACGTACAAGAGTATAAAAACATGGGACATGCAAGAAGAGTCGCATATGTTTCTCTCAGGATTTC
>Ga0063234_101_pt1:125000-160000 | contig 3019019 bp, 2796 predicted proteins | sample YelNatPoosite3B9_FD_62394 | JGI IMG/M metagenome (GOLD analysis project Ga0063234, IMG submission 62394) | Hot spring thermophilic microbial communities from Obsidian Pool, Yellowstone National Park, USA - site 3 B9 (version 2) (version 2) | ecosystem: Environmental > Aquatic >...
CAAACTCCGAATGCCACAGGCAAGTACCTGGGAGTCAGACCACGAGTGATAAGATCCGTGGTCGAGAGGGGAACAGCCCAGACCCCCAGCTAAGGTCCCGAAGGGCATGTTAAGTGGGAAAGGAAGTGGGACTTCGAAGACAACCGGGATGTTGGCTTAGAAGCAGCCATACATTTAAAGAGTGCGTAACAGCTCACCGGTCGAGAGGTCCTGCGCCGAAAATGAACGGGGCTCAAACATGCCACCGAAGCTGGGGCTGCGCGTAAGCGCGGGGTAGGGGAGCGTACTGCGCGGGCAGAAGGCTGAGCGTAAGCGAGGCTGGACTGCGCAGTAGAGAGAATGCCGGCATGAGTAGCGAGAGTAAGGTGAGAAACCTTACCGCCGGAAGCCTAAGGATTCCTGGGGAAGGGTCGTCCACCCAGGGTAAGTCGGGGCCTAAGCCGAGGCCGGAAGGCGTAGGCGATGGGAAACCGGTTGATATTCCGGTACCACCTAGGGCCGCATGAGGGAAGTGGGGACGCAGCGAGGTAGGCGGAGCGCGCGGTTGGTAGAGCGCGTCCAACCAGCCACCGAAGGGCACGTAGGCAAATCCGCGTGCTGGCAGGGGGCTGGGAAGGGGAGCCGCAAGGCGAAGCCGCTAAGAACGCTGCCAAGAAAAGCCGCTACCGAGGCCTGAGGTGCCCGTACCGCAAACCGACACAGGTAGGCGAGGAGAGAATCCACAGGCGAGCGGGAGAACCCTCCTTAAGGAACTCGGCAAAATGACTCCGTAACTTCGGGAGAAGGAGTGCCGAAAGGCCGCAGAGAAGAGGCCCAAGCGACTGTTTACCAAAAACACAGGTCTCTGCTAAGCCGAAAGGCGAAGTATAGGGGCTGACGCCTGCCCGGTGCTGGAAGGTTAAGGGGAAGGGTGTAGGCTCTGAACCGAAGCCCCAGTGAACGGCGGCCGTAACTATAACGGTCCTAAGGTAGCGAAATTCCTTGTCGGGTAAGTTCCGACCTGCACGAAAGGCGTAACGACTTGGGCGCTGTCTCGAGGAGGGGCCCGGCGAAGTTGTAGTGCTCGTGAAGATGCGAGCTACCCGCGATTGGACGGAAAGACCCCGTGGAGCTTTACTGTAGCCTGTCACTGGGTCCTGGTAGTTCCTGTACAGGATAGGTGGGAGACTGAGAAGGTGGCGCGCCAGCGTCACTGGAGTCGCCGGTGGGATACCACCCTGGGACTACTGGGGTCCTAACCTATAGCCGTTATCCGGCGTAGGGACAATGGCAGGTGGGCAGTTTGACTGGGGCGGTCGCCTCCTAAAAGGTAACGGAGGCGCCCAAAGGTCCCCTCAGCGCGGACGGAAATCGCGCGTCGAGTGCAAGGGCAGAAGGGGGCTTGACTGTGAGAGAGACATCTCGAGCAGGGACGAAAGTCGGGCCTAGTGATCCGACGGTAGCGAGTGGGAGTGCCGTCGCTCAACGGATAAAAGCTACCCCGGGGATAACAGGCTGATCTCCCCCAAGAGTCCACATCGACGGGGAGGTTTGGCACCTCGATGTCGGCTCATCGCATCCTGGGGCTGAAGAAGGTCCCAAGGGTTGGGCTGTTCGCCCATTAAAGCGGTACGTGAGCTGGGTTCAGAACGTCGTGAGACAGTTCGGTCCCTATCCGTCGCGGGCGCAGGAGACTTGAGGGGAGCTGCCCCTAGTACGAGAGGACCGGGGCGGACGAGCCGATGGTGTACCAGTTGCACCGCCAGGTGCACAGCTGGGTAGCCAAGCTCGTATGGGATAAACGCTGAAAGCATCTAAGCGTGAAGCCCACCCCAAGATAAGGTCTCCCACCTCGTAAGAGGGTAAGGCACCTCGAAGAAGACGAGGTAGATAGGCCGGGGGTGTAAGAGCGGAAACGCTCTTAGCTGACCGGTACTAATAAGCCGAGGACTTGACCCTGAAGGCTTTGTGTAGTTTTGAAGGTCTAAGTATCCGGTGGCGATAGCGGAGGGGAAACACCCGTTCCCATTCCGAACACGGAAGTTAAGCCCTCCAGCGCCGATGGTACTGCACTCGCGGGAGAGTAGGTCGCTGCCGGAATAAATGCTCCTCAGTAGCTCAAGGGTAGAGCAACCGGCTGTTAACCGGTAGGTTGTAGGTTCGAATCCTACCTGAGGAGCCAACTATTTTAGATAAAAATTTTTGATTTAGAAAAAGGAATTTAGTTAGATTTGTCGTATTTATATTAATAGAGAAATGACATTAATAGTTGACACGATGTAGTTATGTAATGTAAAATTAAAGTGTGCGGATGTAGCTCAGCGGTAGAGCATCAGCTTCCCAAGCTGAGGGCCGCGGGTTCAAATCCCGTCATCCGCTCCAAGAAAATGAAGGGTTCGAGGCATTTCATAAGATGCCCGAACCCTTTTTTGGTGCTTACTTTATATCTTGACATAATTTTATTTTTTTATAAAAATTTATTTGTACTGCCTCTACACAATAATTTTCAAATGAAGGTGAAAAAAATGCTTACGGGAAAAGTGGCTATTGTAACTGGTGGTGCTGGAGATATAGGGAGACGAATATGCATTGAATTAGCAAAAGAAGGGGCTTCTGTTGCTGTACACTACAATAGCAGTTACGAAAAAGCAGTGGAGCTTAGGGATTACATAAGAGAAAATTTCAGCTATGCAGAAATTTTCCAGGCGGATATAAGTAATAGAAAACAAGTGGACGAGATGATAGATGAGATTTACAGAAAATTTGGCCGCATTGATTATTTGATTAACAACGCAGGAATTGCACAGATAAAACCTTTTGTAGAGATAACGGAAGAAGATTGGGACAGGATGATGAATGTCAATTTAAAAGGGCTTTTTAACTGTACTCAAAGTGTTTTAAGGTATATGCTCCCCAAAAAGCAAGGGAGCATAATAAACATTTCTTCAATCTGGGGAATTTCAGGGGCTTCCTGTGAAGTACATTACTCCGCCTCTAAAGGAGGAGTTATAGCTTTTACTAAGGCTTTAGCAAAGGAATTAGGGCCTTCGAAAATAAGGGTAAATTGCATTGCGCCTGGAGTTATTGATACCCGGATGAATAACATTTTAAATGGAGAGGACAAAAAGCATCTTATTGAAGAAATACCTTTAATGAGCATAGGAAAACCTGAGGACGTGGCAAACGCAGTCTTGTTTTTGCTTTCTGATAAGGCGAATTTTATAACAGGTCAAGTGATTACAGTAGACGGGGGCTTTATATAGTTTCCTTTAATAAATTTACTTCTTCTTCTGTCAATTCTCTCCATTCTCCAGGCTCTAAATTTTCATCTAACTGGAGCTTTCCCATACAAAGCCTTTTAAGGTATAATACTTTCTTTCCTATTGCTTCAAACATTCTCTTTACCTGGTGGTATTTTCCTTCTGTGAGGTAAACATACACTTTGGAAATATCGGAAGATTCAATTATTTCTAACTGCGATGGCATTGTCCTGTATCCATCTTCAAGTATTACTCCTTCTTTAAATTTTTCTGCGTCTTTTTCAGTTATTTTTCCTAATACTTCGGCATAGTATTTTTTTACCACTTTTTTCTTTGGAGAAAGGAGTTTGTGGGCAAGCTCTCCGTCGTTTGTTATTATAAGTAGGCCTTCCGTGTCTTTATCAAGCCTTCCTACAGGAAAGACTTTTCTTAAACCAATTTCCTCCGGAAGAAGGTCTATCACGGTTTCTTCGGATTTGTCGTGGGTTGCACTGATGACTCCTTGGGGTTTATTCATCATCACGTATATAAATTCTTTGTATTCTACTTTTTCCCCATCGAATAAGACCTCATCTTTTTCTGTATCTACGGTTTTAGAAGGGTCTAATACTATCTCTCCATTTACCTCTACTAAACCGTCTTTTATGTACTTTTTCACTTCTTTTCTTGTACCTATTCCCATATTTGATAGCAATTTGTCTAATCTCATTTTTGCCATAACAAACCCTCCTTTTGGTTGCTTTTTAATTATACCACATATTCTTTTCTTTAATTAACTTTACTTTTCAAGTAAATTTCCAGCATTTAAACTGGCTTAAACGTATAAGTGACAAATTAATGGATGATTTCGGATAAATTCAAGTAAAATGTCGAATAATTAAAGTAAATTTTACTTGATAATTAAATTTAAATGGAGTATAATTTTATATGAGAAAACGATTATCAGAGGTGTTGAGCTTGACCACTACAAAACGCAAAAGAGTCACAATGAAGGATATAGCAGAGAAATTAAATTTATCAATTAACGCTGTATCTTTAGCTCTGAATGACAAGGTAGGGGTGAGCGAAGAGACAAGGAAGTTAGTTATAAAAACTGCAGAAGAGATGGGGTATTTTGAGGAAAATCCATCGTTTTTATCAAAAAGCCATTTAAAAAACATATGTCTCATAATAGAAGAGAGAAATTTTAAAGATACTAATTTTTACACTAAGGTCATATGGGGAATTGAAAATGAAGCAAAGGCTAATGGATACGACGTTTTAGTTAATTTTATGAAAAAAGATTTATTTGAAATTCCATCTTGCATAGAGAACAGGAAGGTTTCGGGGATTTTGGTAGTGGGGACTATAAAAGACGAATTTCTTGCAGAAATTTTAAGCTACAATATTCCGACGGTTTTAGTAGACCACGCTTCTTTTATGTTTAGCACTGATGCCGTTCTTACACAGAATATTCCGGGGAGCTATAGAGGGACGAAGTACTTAATAGAAAAAGGGCATAAAAAAATTGGTTTTTTTGGAGAAAAAGACTTTTCTTTAAGCTTTAGAGAAAGATGGCTGGGATTTAAGGAAGCCATGAGAGACGCTGGTTTACCTGTAAATGAAGAGTACTGCGTTACTGAGGATGTTGAAAGGCACGTGCTTAGTAAAAATTATGAGGAGGTTGCAAATAGATTAAAAAAATTAAAGGAATTTCCTACAGCTTGGGTTTGCAGTAATGACAGCAATGCTATAACTTTGTATAATGCCCTAAATATACTGGGTATAAAGGTTCCTAAAGATGTGTCTATTGTTGGCTTTGATGATATAGACATGTGCAATATTGTGACGCCCCCTTTGACTACTATACACATAAACAAAGAGCTTATGGGTATAAAAGCTGTAAAAAGGCTTTTGTGGCGCATGGACAATCCTAAAGAATTCCATGACCACATAAGAATGGAGGTGGGATTTGTAGAAAGACAATCTGTTAGAGAATTGCTGTAATTTAAATTCAATTAGGAAAGAAGAGGGGGAAAAACAATGAATAGCGTGCTTAAAAAATTTATTGCGATTTTTGTAATTGTTTTCTTTACAGCTGGGATTTTCGCCGGATGCGGTCAACAGACCAAACCGTCACAAGAGGCTACTCAAGAGACAAAGCCACAGGAAACCGTAAAAACTGGAGAAATAAGACTTGCTACAGATTGGCCATTTCCATTCCATGGCAATCCATTTGGTCCTGGCGGTGTAGGTGGTGCATGGTGGTTTGTATATGAACCCTTTGCTTATTACATTCCTCAGACAGGTGAATACATTCCTAGGTTAGCTGAGAGCTGGAAAGTGGAAGGAAACAAAGTTACAGTTAATTTGAGGAAAGATGCAAAGTTTAGCGATGGGGAACCTTTTACTTCCAAGGATGTAGTAAATACAGTAAATTTCATACAGGCGATGTGGCAGTGGCCTTATGACATAGAATCAGTAGAAGCACCTGATGACCATACAGTGGTATTCAATCTCTCGAAGACAAGTTCTCCATCCTTTGTGCATACTCTTTTGACAGATGGAGCGATGGCTTCTTTGGCACCTCTCCATGTGTACAAAGATTTTGTAGACCAAGCCAAAGAAGTGGCTGACTTGGGTAAAAAGATATTCTATCTTCAGACAGAAGGAAAACCTGTTCCAGAAGATATGAAGACAGAGTATGAAAAGAAATCTGATGAATTTAGGAAGAAAGTCAATGATTTTGCGCCTTTTAAGACTTTGGGGAAATTGCCGGTGGTAGGTTCTTTTGAACCGGTAAAGGTTACGCAATCAGAAATGGAAATGAAAGCAAACAAATACCATTGGGCATCTTCTCAGATGAAAATTGATAAGGTTATCTTCAAGAAATGGTCTTCAAATGAGTTTGTATGGGCATCTTTAATCTCTAATGAAATTGATGCGGCTCATCCTTCTATGCCTAAAGATGTTGTAGAACAACTTTCTACATTGAATCCGAAATTGCACGTATTGACAGTTTCGGACCTATCAGATATATCACTGGTATTTAACTTCAAGAAGCCTTTATTTAAAGACCTAAACTTGAGAAAAGCTATCGCTCATATTTTGGACAGAAACAAAATAAGAGATGTATCTGTGTGGCAAGCGAACAGCTATGAGAACTATGCGGACGGCATTTTAAAGAGCATGGAATCCAAATGGATAACCCAAGATACGTTGCAGAAACTTACAAAGTATAATACTGATACAGCTGCTGCAGAGGAAATATTGAAAAATGCTGGATACAAGAAAGTAGGAGATACATGGCAACAGCCTAATGGACAGCCTGTAGCGTTTACTCTGTCAGTATACGGTCCTCACAATGACTGGGTATTAGCTGCAAGAGAGGTAGTCCAAGAGCTTAATAGCTTTGGGTTTAAAGTGGAGATGAAGCTCATTCCTGAAGGGATGAGAGACCAAGTAATGAGAAGTGGAGATTATGACGCGGCTATTGAATTTGGTTCTGCATGGTGGGGTTATCCTCATCCTTTGACGGGTTATCAGAGATTGTATGACGGCGATGTGTCTGCAATAACCAGCTTCCCTGCAAAAGACAAGTATAACACACCTTGGGGGGAACTCTCGCCGTATGATTTAGTACTGGAATTGCAGAAGAATCTCCAGGATGAGAATAAAGCTATGGAGATAATACAACAGCTCGCATACATTACAAACGAGTATTTGCCAGTGATACCTCTTTATGAGAAAGTATTGCCTATTTACTACAATGACGGGTACAGAGTTACAGGATGGCCGTCAAAAGAAGACCCAATTTGGTCATTGGCGCCAGGAGGAATTGAGAGAGTATACGACCTTCTCATTACCACAGGTAAGCTAGTCCCAGTAAAATAACAAATAACAGGCGGGGATAAAAGATGAATTACTTTGTAAATAGACTATTGTATCTACTTGTAGTGTTTGTTATTGCCATAAGCGGGGTGTTTGTTTTAGTCAACAATATGCCAGGCGACACCGCTTATGGCCTGGCTGTTTATATTGCCCAACAGAGGAATATGCAGTTTGAACAGGCGCTGGAGATAGCTCATAAGATGATGGGAATAGACCCTCATGAGTCTGTAGTAACAAGATATGTAAAATTTATGAACAATCTCTTAAGAGGGAATTTTGGTTATTCTACTTTTTACAACACTAGTGTAAATGAAATCATAGCGAGGGCTTTGCCTTGGACTTTATTTGTGATTTCTTTGGCGACTTTTATAAGTTTTAGTATTGGAATTTACCTGGGGGCATTTGCTGCTCAAAAAAGGGGTAAAACAATAGATACTCTTATTTCTACTCTTGCTAGTATAATTCAGGCAATTCCGCCTTTTATACTAGCAGTATTAATCTTATTTGTTTTCTCTGTAAGATTTAGGCTTTTGCCTCTTGGAGGAGCTTATCCTGTGGATATGGAACCTTCTCTGTCGATAAGTTTTATCGGGAAGGTTTTACTTCACGCAGTTGGCCCCATTTTAGCTGTAGCTATACCTCAGATGGCTTCTTGGACTTTGTCTATGAGAGGTAACACTGCACAGGTTATGGAAGAAGATTTTATAAGATTTGCTGAAATGAGAGGATTGGCGGATTCTGTGATTGCCTCTAAGTATATAAGGAATAATGCAATGCTTCCATTAGTGGCAAGTCTGGCAATTGGGATAGGGTATATGTTAGGAGGACAAACACTTGTTGAATCAATATTTAATTATCCCGGAATAGGATTTTACTTTGGAAAGGCAATTGCAGTAAGAGACTTTGGGCTTTTAACAGGACTTTTTAGTTTAATTGTAATAGGTGTAATAGTGGCAACTTTTGTAGCAGATTTTGTGTACGCATTAATTGATCCGAGGGTGAAGTTAAAATGAGAAAAGAGAGTTTGAAAAATTTTTATTATGATTATATACAACCGCTTTTGGTTAATAAAAAATCATTAATTGGACTTATCATACTAACCTTCTTCATTTTGATGGCAACTGTTGGACCTCTAATTGTACCTTTAGATATGACTTCTAATTTTGCAGAAAGATATCAGAAGCCTTCTTTAAAGCATCCTTTTGGGACGGATTATTTCGGGGTGGACATTTTTCAACAAATTGTTCACGGTTCTAGATCTGTAATATCTCTTACAATGCTTGCTAGCTTTTTTGCAGTTCTTATAGGTACGGTAATAGGGGTTGCAAGAGGTTACTTAGAAGGGATTGTGGGCAGAGCAATAGATGCTATTATAATGGTTTTCTTGGTTATACCTTCTTTTCCTGCGCTTCTCATATTAGCGGCAGGATTTATGAATTACAATTTAAACGTGGTGGAAATCGCCTTGTTAGTGGCTGTTTGGCTATGGGCTCCACTAGCAAAGCAGATCTCTGCTCAAGTGCTTTCTTTGAAGTCTAAAGAGTTTGTTGAAGCTTCTAAAATGCTTAACATGCCTTTAAGATATATATTATTTAGTGATATTGCAAAACTTTTGATTCCCTACATTTTCATCAACTTTGTAATGCAGATAAAAGGAGCAATGGAATTTTCTGTTGGGCTTATGTTTCTAGGGTTAGCTAAATTTGACCCAACCCACTGGGGTATAATGTTAAATTACGCGCTCTATCAAGCAGGAGCCTTGTATACTGCTAAAGGATTTCACTATATATTTTTCATAATCTTAAACATAGTGCTTCTAATTTACGGCGGAATACTCTTATCACAAGGGGTTGAAGAAGTATTCAACCCGCGTCTTAGGGGGAATGAATAATTGAGCATAATCATAAGAGTTGAGGACTTAAGAGCAGTTTATTTAGTAAGAGAAGGGACTATAAAAGCTGCTGATGGGATTTCGCTAGATATTTTGGAAAACTCCGTAACTGCTATTGTAGGGGAGAGTGCTTCTGGTAAAAGCACTATAATTGAAGCTATGACAAAGACCCTTCCACCTAATGGTAGAATTTTATCAGGTAGAGTTTTATATAAAGGAAAAGACCTTCTTACTATCCTGAAAATAGTGTCTCTCAAAAAGGCAATAAAAAACTAAGCCCATACTGATGTAAAAATATGGGATAAATATGAAACTAAATGGATATATCTATATAAATAAAATATAAAAAATTAAGACATTCCAGATTCGACCGTGACCTTAAGACCTAAAGACTCTAGCTTTTTTAAAGATTGACGAATAATCATATTACGCTTTTTCTCTTCATAATAAGTAGGACCTAATTCAATATATGGTTGCTTTCGCTTGAGAATATGATAAACTATAATTAAAATGCTATGTGCCACTGCAACTGCTGCTCGGTTTGCTCCTCTTCGAGCAGCGATGCGGTGGTATTGACTTGAGAGATAAGTATCTTTTGCCCTTGAGGCAGCTCTGGCAGCTTCAATAAGAGAGCTTCGCAATTTTTGATTACCTTTTCGAGTTCTTGCAGACCTTTGTTTACCAGCACTTTCATTATGACCTGGACACAGTCCTGCCCAAGAACACAAATGAGCAGCAGAGGGGAACTGTTCCATATTCGTGCCGATTTCGGCTATTATTTGTTCTGCAGTTCTTCTTCCGACTCCAGGGATTGTATCCAGCAGTGCCAGGTCTTTTTCAAAAGGGAGCATTCGATTTTTAATTTCTTCGTCTAATTTTGCTATTTCTTCATCAAGGTAATCAATATGTCTAAGCTGTATTTCCAGAAGCATCCTTTGGTGATGATTGATCAAGCCTTTTAAAGCGCGTTTTAGTTCATCCATTTTATTTTTTAGCTTGCCTTGAGAAAGCTCAGCCAGGGTTTCGGGATTTTCTTCACCATTTATAATAGCCTCAAGTATAGAACGACTGGATGCCCCGTTGATATCAGAGACTACCGAAGACAGTTTGATATTAGCTCCTTCTAAAACCTTTTGTATGCGATTAAGTTCTCTTGATTTTTCTTCAATGAGGCTTTTTCTATAGCGGACAAGTTCGCGAAGCTCTCTTTGTTCTCTGTCTGGGACAAAGCTGCCTTGCAAAAGGCCATGTTGCAAGAGACTTGCTATCCACTCAGCATCTTTTACATCGGTTTTTCTACCAGGGACATTTTTAATATGCTTAGCATTGACGAGTAGGATTTTAATGCTCTCAAGCTCAAGTAGATTGTAAATAGGTTTCCAATAAGAGCCGGTACTTTCCATAGCAACAACAGAACAACCTTTAGCTTTAATAAATTCTTTTAATGCAATAAGGTCATCGGTCATAGTTGAAAAAGTGCGGATTTCTTTACCTTCTGGTGTTATTATACAAGCTACAACATTCTTTTTATGGACATCTAATCCGCAAACGTGAGAGTAAACTAAATCCATGAAAGAACCAACTCCTCGTATAATATGATTGTAATCCACATTAAAAATTTAATAATAAACACACAAATTAAATCCTTAAAAACCATTTTCACCCTGGTAAAACAATCTCATAATTAAATTTCTCATTTTTATTTAAATGGTCCTTTGTCTCTGATAAACTTAAAAGTGGAAGGTCCTTTTTAAGTTTACTGAGGTAATTTTGAACTCACCTCTGTGGCATGCTGGTAAAGCAGCATTACCACTCGGCAAAGACTGAACCTCTGGAGTTATTTGAGTAATACATACTCGTTTGTTGTGCCTCTTTAGCTTATCTGACCATCGCTTGAGCATCGATGGTCAGGCACCCTATAAGCTAAATCTGAGCACTAATCACGGCGAGGGTGTATTACAAATAACTCTCAGAGACAAAGGACCTTCAAAAAACTTTTTACAAAAAGGAGCGTGAATTTATCCATGAGCTCTACACTTATCGTGGGCATTGATATCTCTAGCGAATTAAATGCTGCTTCCTTTATTGATGAGGCCGGTAACCGCTTAGTTAAAAAAGCTTTATTCTTCCCCAATGATTTAGATGGCGCTCAACAGCTTATAGATTTTACTATCTCTCTTGCTCAACAGTTCAATATTTCATCCATTAAATTTGGCATGGAAGCTACTTCACACTATGCCTGGCATTTGCATACTTTCCTGGCTTCTTCTCCTGAACTTGCTCCCTTTAATCCTCTATTCTACGTCATCAATCCTTCTATCATTAAATCTTTCAAGGGTGCTTATATCCATCTCCCTAAAACAGATTCTGTTGACGCAACTGTTATCGCTGAATGTGTTAGATTTGGTCAAGTCAAACCAACTCCGCTGCCAGATTTAAGATACGCCGCACTGCAAAGACTCACTCGCATGCGTTATCATATTGTCCGCAGCTTGGTCCGTGAAAAAAATCGAGCCCTAAGCCTTATTTCTTTCAAGTTCTCAACCTATCCTTCAGAGTGCCCTTTTAGCAATATATTTGGTAAGGCTTCCTTAGCTATCATTGAAAATTTTACTCCTGATGATATTGCTTCCATGCCTCTTGATGACCTGATCGACTTTATTGTGAAAAACGGCAATAACAGACTCTCAGATCCTACTCAAATCGCCAAAACTTTAAAAGCTGCTGCTAACAGAGCTTACAGGCTTCACCCTGATCTTGCTGAAGCAAACGACTTAGCTCTTTCTATGACACTCGAAAATATTCGATTCCTTGAATCCCAACTTAAAAAGCTTGACGGCGAGATATCAAGACAGCTTAAAGCTTTTAATCAAACTCTAACTACTATCCCCGGCATTGGGGACGTCCTTGCTGCTGGTATCATCGCCGAAATTGGAGATATCAAAAGGTTTAATAATGAAGCTGCTCTTGCCAAGTATGCCGGCCTCATCTGGAATAAATATCAGTCAGGTAATTTTAATGCCCAGGATACTTCTTTGGTTAAGTGTGGTGATCAGTACCTGCGATACTATCTTGTTGAAGCCGCTAACTGTGTTAGGGTGCACACAGTGAGGTTTAAAGAGTACTACAACAAGAAATATCGCGAGGTACCTAAACACCAACATAAACGTGCCCTCGTCTTAACTGCTAGAAGATTAATCCCTCTGATCTTTGCAATGCTCAGCAAAGGTCAAATATATCAAGAAAGAGGTGTTGTTAGTATTTAAATACTCTTTTGTTAAAAATTAATAAAGAACTCTATTTTGGAACTTCCAATTCCATTTATTGGTATATTGGAAGAAGGGTATTTTTTTGTCTTTTTGCCCTTTAAATGTCTCAAAAAATTTTTAATTACCCCCTTGACATTTTACCGTTTGTCTTTTTTAAAATTTGAACGATAGCGACTGTAAAATTGAAGAGCTGGTGCAACAACCATAAGGGGTTATTCTATCCTACGTGCTTCCCGTAAAGGGAGCAACAATCTGTGGTGCACCTGGTCGTTGAAGTCTGTCTATGAGTCGGGCTCAAAGCACCAAGTTAAGAACGACCTTTCTTCACCAGCCGCTGTACTGATTATATCATCAAAAAAGGACATTTTCATCCTCTGCTGGTGCCGCATTTGCGGCATGGGAGTCTATGAGAGAAGAGGAATTGAGGAAGATTCGCTGGAAAGAGATTGCATTAGTACCGCAAGCTGCTCAGCAGTCTTTAAACCCGACAATGAAAGTAATAGAACATTTTAAAGATACAGTAGAAGCTCATGGGGTGAGATGGAGTCATAGCGAACTAATAGAGAAAGCTTCTGAAAAATTGAGAATGGTCAGATTAAACCCAGAGGCAGTATTAAATTCTTACCCTTTACAGCTTTCTGGTGGTATGAAGCAAAGGGTTTTGATCGCTCTGGCGCTTTTATTAGACCCAGTAGTTTTAATTTTAGATGAGCCTACCTCTGCATTAGATGTTTTAACACAGGCTCATATAATACAGCTTTTGAAAGAACTTAAAAAAATGTTGAAGATCACACTGATTTTTGTAACACATGACATTGCTGTAGCAGCGGAACTGGCGGATAAGGTTGCAGTTATATACGGCGGAAATTTAGTGGAGTACAACTCTACTTTTCAGATATTTAAAAATCCCCTGCATCCGTACACAAGAGGGCTTATAAATTCTATTATGGCTGTGAATGCAGATATGTCAAAGGTAAAGCCAATCCCAGGAGATCCGCCTAGCCTTTTAAATCCACCTTCTGGGTGCAGATTTCATCCAAGATGTGAATATGCTATGGAAATATGCAAAAAAGAAAAACCCAAATGGATAAGGTTAGATGGAGAAGCGCACGTGGCATGTCATTTGTATGAAGAAGGGAGACCATTAAAATGAGCAAGATAATTGAAATTAAAGATGTAAGCAAAGTATTTTCCAGAGGCTTTTTTAAAAAGAAACACAGAGTGGTTTTAGAAGACATAAATTTAGAGATCTCAAAGGGAGATAGGCTTGTCATAGTAGGAGAAAGCGGAATGGGGAAAACAACTCTTGCGCGTATAATGGCAGATTTAGAAAAACCTTCTTCTGGGGAAGTTTTGTGGTTTGGGGAGGACATACACAAAATAGACAAAAGAAGAAGAAAGGAATTGAGAGGAAAAGTTCAATACGTTCACCAAGACCCTTATGCTTCTTTGCATCCAGCGAAAACTATATACAAGATAATTGCAGACCCTTTGGCGAATGCCCAGAGAGTAAATGGGAAAACTCTTTATCAAAGGACAAAAGATTTACTGGAAAAGATAGGCCTTGTGCCAGCAGAATACTTTTTTAACAAATATCCTCACCATTTATCAGGTGGAGGCAGACAGAGATTGGCTATTGCTAGAGCTTTAACTACGGACCCAGAGGTTATAATTGCCGATGAACCTATAAGCATGATTGATATGTCATTAAGGGCAGCTATAATAAAACTTTTTAAAGATTTAAATGACCTTTACGGAATAGCAGTTGTGTTAGTTCTTCACGATATAGGAGCTGCAAAGTACTTTACTTTTGAAAAAGGAGAAATTGTTGTACTCTACGGCGGGAAGATAGTGGAAAAAGGAAGAGGAATCAGGATATTGGAAAATCCAGTTCATCCTTATACAAGAGTTTTGATAAACTCCAGTCCTATTGCAGACCCTGAGCTTGCTAGGAATAGAGTATTAGAGCAGTTGAGGTCTTATGATGTGCCTATAAGAACTAAAGAGAGCAAAGGGTGCCCTTTTGCTCACGCCTGCAACTATTACACTGAGAAGTGCAAAGAAGAAGATCCGCCTTTGGTTACTATAGAAGAGGGACATCAAGTAGCCTGTCATGTCTTTGGAAAGTAAAGGTGAGAAAGTGTGAATGAAAAGTTGGCTTTTTCTATTTCTGTATTAGTAGTTTTCTTATCTGTACTTTGGATGGTTGCTTTTAGAAAAAGCGGTGGAGAATTTTTGCTCGTATTAGCTTCTGTGTTTTTTTCATTGCTTACTGTTTTGATGATAATGGCAAATAAGTACAAGAAAAAAAAGTAATGGAGGAGATGAGATGGATATCTTCAAAAAAACCTTTATCCTAGGAGCTAATTACTGGCCAAGAAATCACGGGATTGAAATGTGGAAAGAGTGGAATTATGAGGAGATAAAAAAGGAATTTATAGAAGCCAAAAACTTGGGGCTTAATGTCATGAGGATAAATCTTTTTTGGGAGGATTTTCAACCTCAGCCGGATGTAATTTCTGAAGAAGCCATACAAAAATTTGACGAACTTATAAAAATATGCAATGAAGTAGGCATGAAAATTGCTCCCACTTTTTTTGTGGGACATATGAGCGGAGAGAATTGGGATGTTCCGTGGCGGGAAGGAAAAAATATATACAGCGATTCTTACATGCTAAGATACCAGCTCAAGCTAGTGAGGTTTTTTGCCGAAAGATATAAAGATCAAGATGCTATCCTGTTTTGGGACCTGTCAAATGAGCCAGACAACTACGTAAAAGCAAATTCAAGGCATGATGCGTGGCTTTGGAATTATGTTTTGTCAAATGAGATAAAAAAGTATGACAAAAAACATCCTGTGACGCTGGGAATTCACCAAGCTTCCCTTCTTACAAATAATAATTTCTATCCAGAAGACATAGCGGAAGGAAATGATTTTCTGTGTATGCATTTTTATCCCATATACACAGATGTTTGTTTAGACCCTGTCAACTCTACAAGAAGCACTTATATGGCGCCTTTTTCTGTGAAATTGACTAAAGGGATGGGGAAAAAAGATGTTTTGATGGAGGAATTTGGAGCTACAACCTTGATGATGGGAGAAGAGGTAGAAGGGGATTATTACAGGGTAGTGCTATACAGTCTTCTGGCAAATGGATCTATCGGTGCTATTGCCTGGTGTTTTGGGGATTTTTCTGTAGGGGAGAGACTACCTTATAATTCTACTCCTTTTGAAACTCAATTTGGCATTACTACAGTGGAGGGCAGACCTAAAAAAGCTGCTCTTGAGATGAAGGCATTTTCTGAATTTTTAAGGGAAGTAGAATATGAGAAGTTGGTGTCTAAGGAAAGCGATGCAGCAATTATAATTCCTGATAAATACTATGAAGCTTTGTTTGTGGGGAAAGATTACACGCCGGAGAGGAATTTTAGAATTTTGCTCAATAGCTTTATATTGGCAAAACAAGCAGGACTTGATGTGGACTTGATAAGACCGGAGGATGATTTTAAAAAGTATAAACTCTTGATAGTGCCATCTGCCTATAGGAAGGGGCATTTGACTTACTCCCAATGGCTTAAGGTCATGGAGTTTGTGAAAGAAGGTGGGACTCTCTACCTTTCTTACGATGGAATCGCTATTGAAGGTTTTGAAGAGGTTTTTGGCGTAAAAATAGAATATTTCATGGTGCCAAGAGAGGAAAATGTAGAAATTGAATCAGAAATTTTGCCTGCTAGGCTTGAGTTTAAGGCTTTACCTTCTAACAAAAGGCTTATTTTAAAGCCGATAAAAGGAGAAACAATAGCAAAAGATAAAGAAGGCAATCCTTCAATAATAGTAAATCAGTATGGAAAAGGAAGAGCAATTCTTGTGACCTATCCAATAGAGCTTTATCTAAGTTACATGCCGGATGTATATAAGAGCAATGAATCTTTTAAGATTTATCAACTTGCAAAAAGATTAGCTGGCATTGTTTATGAAGTGGAGGTAGATTCGCCGTATGTGGAAGTAAAAGAATTTGACTTTGAAAACAGAAAATTAATTTTGCTTATAAACCACGAAAATGAGGAGGTGAGGATTGGGGTAAAATTAAAAGATAAAGGGAGGTTTAATGAGAAAATTGAAGATTTAGTGAATAAAAGAGAGATTAACCCTGAAAACTTCGCTATAGCACCCAATGGAGTAGTTGCATTTTGGCTTAAAAAGGGGGTATAAATAATGTTCAGATTGGAAAGATTAAGGGATAAGCCTATCCTCTCTCCAATAGAAGAACACGAATGGGAAAGGGCTGCGGTTTTTAATGCTGCTGCTATATACGAAGATGGGAAAGTGCACCTTTTTTACAGAGCCTCTAACAATAAATTTGTGTTAAATATCGAAAAACCGCAGGAAGAAAATAAATTCGTGTCCTCTATTGGATATGCTGTAAGTGAAGATGGCATTAATTTTCAGAGATTTGACAAGCCTATCCTTGTGGGGGAAACTCCTCAGGAGGCTTGGGGTGTAGAAGACCCCCGAATCACAAAGCTAGAAGGAAAATACTATATGCTCTATACTGGATTTGGAGGTAGGGACTGGTTAGATTTTAGAATCTGCATGGTATGGTCAGAGGACCTAAAAAGCTGGGAAGGACATAGAATAGTATTAGATGAACCTAATAAAGATGCAGCACTTTTGTCCGAAAAAATAAATGGCAAGTATGTACTTTTTCACAGGCGAATGCCTGACATCTGGATTGCTTATTCAGAAGATTTGGTTAACTGGCATGACCATAAAATTATAATGTCTCCTAGGAAGGGATGGTGGGACTCTAAGAAAATAGGCATAGCGGGACCCCCACTCAAGATGGAAGATGGCTGGCTTTTAATCTACCACGGAGTCGATGAAAACAACGTATACAGGCTGGGAGCAGCGCTTTTGGACTTGAAGGACCCGTCAAAGGTTATAGCAAGGCAAGAAGAACCTATTTTAGAGCCGGAGTTACCTTGGGAAAAAGAAGGATTAGTGCCAAACGTAGTATTTAGCTGCGGCGCTGTGGAGATAGATGGAGTATTCTACGTCTACTACGGTGCAGCTGATACGTGCATAGGCGTTGCAGCTGTGGAAAAACAAAAAGTAAAATTTTAAAAAGGAGTGTAAAAAGTGATAAAGTTAAGGAGATTATCGGATAAGCCTGTTCTTGTGCCAAAACCAGAGAACGAGTGGGAAAGAGCTGCAGTTTTTAACACGGCAGCGATTTATGACAATGGACTTTTCCACCTCATATACAGAGCTACAGATTTAGGGCCTCATATCAAGTATGGAAGGTATATCTCAAGATTAGGATATGCTGTGAGCAAAGATGGGATAAATTTTATGAGACTTGACAAACCAATCATGACAAATGAGACTGAGCAGGAATTAAGAGGATTGGAAGACCCGAGAATAGTCAAGATTGACGGCATTTACTATATGATGTACACGGCTTTCGGAGATAGATTCAAAGACGACTACAGAATTTGCCTTGCTACTTCTAAAAACTTGATAGACTGGGAGAGAAAAGGCGTAGTACTGGATGAACCTAATAAGGACGCTTCTTTGTTCCCTGAAAAAATTAATGGAAAATACGTAATGCTCCATAGGAGATACCCAGACATATGGATAGCTTTCTCAGAAGATTTGAAAAACTGGTATGGACATAAGCCGATAATAAAACCTATTCCTGGCACTTGGGAGAGCGCTAGAGTAGGAATAGGGGGTCCCCCAATAAAGACGGAAAAAGGATGGTTTCTGATATACCACGCGGCAGATGACAACAACGTCTATAGATTAGGTGCAGCACTTTTAGATTTGGAAGACCCGACAAAAGTTATAGCAAGGCAGAAAGAGCCAATTTTAGAGCCAGAACTTCCCTGGGAAAAGGAAGGGTATATACCAAATGTAGTTTTCAGCTGTGGCAATGCAGTAAAAGACGACACAATATATGTATACTATGGAGGAGCAGACACTGTAATTGGAGTGGCAGTTTTGAATATGGAGGACATAAAATTTGATACTAGACAAATCACACTCCTTACTTTATAATGGCTCTTTGTCAATAGTTGGGGTGGGTATTTTTTCTGAATGCCCACCTATAAATTTTCTTACGTTATATGATAATATTTGTAATTATTGGTTGCAATAAAAGATATAGCTAGAAATGTGAGCGGGTATTTACCTATGCTTTTTTGTCGAAGCTCTATAATATCCTTAAATATTCTCGTTGCTAAAAACACTGTTATATCAAGCATTGCAATATAATATCCTTTTCCTGAATCGGTAAAAATTTCTATAGCCGTATGCAAGTCTTTTTAGTACTTTAATTTTATTGTTATAGCCTTCTGTTACAGAATTGGTGTAAGGTATATCAAAGGCATTTGTTATTTCTTCAAACCAACGGTTAAATACCTGTATGCATCTTTTAAATTCATCAATTTTGCTTTCTTTAGTTAACTGCATCCATCTTTTTAGTTCTATTTTTGCTTCCTTTGAATTTTTGCATTTTAACACTCTATTACTAAATTCTTCTTTTAAAAAGTGTGCCATTCTTAAGTCGGCACTGTACCAAAACATTATTTCCAGCTTTTCTTTTTGTTCGGGCGTTAAGGTATCATATTTTGCAAGAAGCAGCTTACGACTTCTTTTAAAATATCTCCTTTTATCTCTTGCTAGTTCTTTTTGCACTCTTTTCCTTACATTTTCTATTGCCCAATATACGTACCTTGTAAAGTGAAATTTGTCTATCGCTATCTTAGCTCCTTTGAAATATGTTTTTACTGTCAATAAAAAAGGTTTCCACATGTCTATAATAACCCACTTCACTTTCTTCCTGTCTTTAAATCTTTTGAAATATTCACTTAGATCTTCTTGTTTTCTGTCTTTTAAAATATCTAGTATTTTTCCTCCTTTTGGATCGACAATAATACAATGATATTTCCTGCCTCCAGAGTTTCCTTTAAATTCATCTATACTGATAACTTCAGGCAATATCTTATAATCAGGTTCCACTCCTACTGTATCTAAAAGTCTCATCACTGTCGTGATTGATACTCCTGTAACTTCAGATATCTCTTTCATGCTTTGTTGTTTTTTCAGTTGTTGTAGTATGTAAATAGATAGTCTGTTGGTCATTCTATGGTAACGTGGTAAATAGTCTAAATGTTCATAGAATCTTTTACCACAGTGTTTACAAACATATCTCCTCTTCTTTAGTACTATCACTGTTGGTTTCCCGAATAATGGCACATCTTTTATTCTTTGTACTCTATAATCATGAATCTTAGACGTTGTTGCCCCGCACCTTGGACAAATATGTGGTTTCTGTTTCATCTTAATATGTAGCTCTATTCTGTTGTCATTCTCTATTATATCTTCCCAAATTATATCTTCAGATTTTAAGAAATTTGTGATATAATTACCTTGCACTTATTCTGATGCCTCCTTTTGTTAGATTGTTTTAACCACTTTCTATTATAGCAGGCATTCAGAATAAGTGCTCTCTTTTTTATAGATTTCTTTCTCCCCACCCCAACATTTATTATAGAACCTTTATATTTTCATTGAATGCAAAAAGTCTCCGGCATCTTCGGAGACTTTTTAAATTGTTCAAAATTGTGATATCGTTTACTGTATTTAAGCTGGGGGGATTTTATGGGTTTTAAAATGCCAAAAGACATAGCAGAAGGGATGAGTAGTTTAGGAAAAGCTAAATCAGAGCTTTCTATTTCTAAATTGCTTGTGCTGGGGTTTTTAGGAGGAACGTACATAGCTTTAGGAGGGCTTTTAGCAATTAGAGCGGCAGGAGCCTTGCCGGACTCCTTTGGAAGCCTTCAAAAATTTATATTTGGAGCAGTATTCCCTTTGGGGCTTATTCTTGTGGTAATAGCGGGAGCAGAACTGGTCACAGGAAATATGATGACACAGCCCATGGCTTATTTTGATAGAAAAATAGACTTGAAAGGCCTTTTAAAAAACTGGACTTTTGTTTACATAGGGAACTTTATAGGTTCAGTGTTTGTCGCATATTTTTTGGCTTATAAAACGGGGCTTATAATGGAAGTGGCAAAAATGGGGGAAATACCAAAAGCACTCCCATGGGCTTTATATGCAGTAAAAATAGCGAACGCTAAGGTAAGCTTATCGTGGTGGCAGGCATTTTTAAGAGGCATAGGGTGTAATTGGCTGGTAGCTTTGGCCGTGTGGATGGCCTATTCTGCTGAGGATATAATAGGCAAGATTTTTGCCATATGGTGGCCTATAATGGGTTTTGTCGCTATAGGCTTTGAACATTCAGTGGCTAATATGTTTTTTATTCCTCTCGGAATATATGCTGGAAGTGACCCTCTTTATGTTAATTTTGCAAAAAGTGCAGAAGGAATCCTTTTAAATGTACCTATTCTGAAGGCTACATGGGAGAATTTTATAGTAAATAATTTGATACCTGTAACTCTAGGTAACATAGTAGGAGCGGGATTTTTTGTGGCTACAATTTACTGGTATGTATATAGAAAATAAGTGGTACTTTATAAAGTGCCACTTATTTTGTAAATATTTTACTTAGGAAGGCTTGACATTCCACATTTTCTCAATTATAATATCTTATAGATTAATTTTATCTGCAAATCTATTAGCAGCCCAATCATTAGAGTGCTAATATCGCTTTTGCCCTTCCAACCTTCATGTCTTGTTCTTCAACTAAAGCTATTTTTACAAAAAAGACTCACGGTAATATGTCAATACCTTAAAATTGGAAAATAAAATTATCAAAGCAAAAAAAGACAATAATACCCTTAGCCAATTAATATGGTAAAAATTGGCTTCAAAAGTAGCAATTAATAGGTTTTAAAAGACAAAATTAACTCTTCACCGCCCCTTTGTAGATTTGGCCTTTGCTCAGCAGTGCAAAGACCAGCCTAACAAGTTTGCGGGCAGTCAATACCAGCGCTCTCTTATGCTGGTGCTTTTGAACCTCCTGATACTTGGTCTGATAATAGGCCTTGTATTCCTCGTTGTGCACCCGCAACGAGTTTGCGGCCATGACCAAGTAATAGCGGAGGTATTTGTTCCCGCTCTTTGTCAAACGACGCTCTTCAGCGTCAAAGTCGCCCGACTGATAACGGGTCCAGGTGAGGCCAGCATACTGAGCAAGAGAGGCTTCGTTTTTAAAACGCTTAATATCGCCTATTTCAGCGATTATTCCTGCAGCCGACACATCGCCTAAACCCTTAACTGTAGTAAGTGTTTGAGGGATAGCTTTAAGCTCTCTGGAAATAACCTTATCAAGGCTTTTAATCTGCCTTTTGAGATGCTCAATGTTTTGAAGAGTTAAAGAAAGAGCTATCTCACAGGCCTGTTCCATTTTAGAGTTTAGGCGGTAAGCACGGTTTGCAGCTTGCTTTAGAGCAGTAGCAATTTCTTCAGGATTAGTGAATCTGTTTTTTCCGTGAGACTGAATAAACTCTGCAAGTTCTTCTATGGATATCTGAGCTATTTCATCAGGGGTAAATTCTTTCAGGACTTCAATAGACGCTCTGCCAAAGACGTTGGTAAAGGGATTATCCTGTTTGTAATTAGAGAATTTCAAAAAGAGCAAATTCAAAGCTCGATTTTTCTCATCAACAAGGAGTTCGACAAGATGTAATCTAAGCCTTGTAAGCTGACGCAAAGGTGCAGTAACAGAAACTTCATGGCTGTATGGAGTAAGATGTCCAAAGCGAAGCCTCTCAGCAATTATATAGGCATCTAAGGCATCAGTTTTAGGGAGTCTTGAGCCGAAAGCTTTTTTAAACCCGGATACAAGAGAAGGATTAATTTCATACACCTGGACCGAATAAGGCTTTAACTGAGGTGCATCCAAAAGGAAATCTCTAAGTGGAATACTGAAGATAGAAGTAGCTTCTAATCCAAGATTAAGTTGCGAGACATTGGATTTAGTTGCTAGTGAAACTAAAGTATCCACCAGCGCATTTGCGCCCTCAGCATTATTGGAGAAAGACCTAGCAGGAGAAAGTTGATTACCATTTTCATCGATGCATACGAGATCCAGCTTAGAGGCGCTGACATCGATGCCTGCAAAGATAACCTGAGCCACCAGATATCCCTCCTTTGGTTGGCCAGGATTAGGGGCGTGCCCTGCGGGTGCAGTACCTAACAGCCTCGCGGGCGATAAGAGCTTGACAGGGCAACCGGGGGTGCACCCCTAGCCTGCTGAATCTAGGGGCCGGAATGCCTGCTGGCTCAGCTCACGAGTGAGAAACTAGTACTGCACCGCAGGGGTCTCACTCTTACTTGAGTAGGCTGTATTTGAAAAGCTACAGGGGGTGTTAAGAGTGACCCCAGACCAACCTAAATTAATTTTCGCAAAGGCACGCTCAATTATCAAGAAGTAAAAAAACTTCTTGATAATTTCCAAATCATATTATACGAGCATTCCTGTAATGAATTATTTGGACTTTGAGAAATAAAAAACCTCCTGCTATAATGGGAATTGGAAAACGAGAAGAAATAGCAGGAGGATGATAGGCGATGTTAAAATCTCAGATACAAAAGATAGAATCCATAACCCCTGAAGTAATGATAGTAGGAATTGATGTGGCCAAGAAGAAACACTGGGCACGTATATTTGACTACAGGGGTTTGGAGTTAACCAAAGGATTCTCTTTTAAGAATAACATAGAGGGATTTAATCGTCTAGTGGGGAAATTAAGTGAGATAAAGGAAGAGAAAGGATTGGAGAAGATAATTGTTGGTATGGAACCTACAGGGCACTATTGGAAGGCGTTGGCGTGGTTTTTAAAAGAACAGGGAGTGACGGTAGTACTGGTCAATCCTTATCATGTAAAGCAAGTTAAGGAGCTGGATGATAATACACAAACTAAGAACGATCCAAAGGATGCTATGGTTATAGCAAGGCTTGTGAAAGATGGGCGTTTCAGTTATGCGTACTTGCCTGAAGGGATTTATGCGGAGTTAAGGGTATTAAGCACTATGAGGCAGCAAATAAGAGCGAAGTTAAATAGTGCAAAGAATGCGCTGGTTTCAATTTTGGATGAATATTTTCCTGAGTTTACGGAAGTGTTTAAGAATTTGGATGGCAAAGCAGCAATGCACATTTTGTATCACTATCCATTTCCGCAGGATGTGCGGGAATTAGGGGTTGAAGGCATATTAGAGGAATTTAAGAAAGCGACAAAGAGAGCTGTTGGGCAAAAGAGGGCAGAAAAGCTGTACGAGGCAGCAAAAAGATCTGTAGGGGTAAAAGAAGGTTTAGCAGCGGCCAAGATAAAAATACGGCTGTGTATAGAGGAGATAAGGTTTTTCAAGAAACAGCTTGAGGAAGTAGAAAGGGAGATGGCAGTTAGATTACAAGAGACAGGGATAGGCAGATACATATTGAGTATTCCTGGTATTGGTATAGTAACGGCGGCAGGCATATTAGGAGAGATAGGTGATCCGAGTCGATTTGAGAGTTGGAAGCAAATCAGGAAATATGCTGGTTTGAATCTAATAGAGGACAGTTCAGGTGAGCGGAAGGGAAAGACAAGGATATCGAAGCGAGGTCGAGCGATGTTGAGGAATCTTCTGTATCAGGTTGCAGTAGTAATGGTAAGCAAGAATAAAGAGATTAAGGCTTTATACACTTATCTTAAGACGAGGCGAGAGAATCCGCTTGAGAAGAAGCAGGCTCTGATAGTAGTGGCTGTGAAAGTGATAAAGATTATATTTACGCTAGTGAAGAAGAAAGAGGAGTATGATGGGAAGAAAGTATTAGGGATTTTTAGGGAGAGGCAAATACAAGCTGCGTAGAGATATGATGATAAAATTGGTGGGGGATAAGCAGTTTACCCTCCATTAGGGCATAGACCCTGTATACGAGCAAAGCTGCACCCCCACCAGTTCCCTAAGGCAGTACGAAGGAATGTAAGGGCAAGGACCCAGAGAGGCATGATAGGGGATGCCTAGGGGATAAAATTGATATAGTAGTATTAATTTTCACGGCGCTGCATTTATGGAGGAAGATAAAAACAATAGTAGTGCTGTGAAAAGGGTAGGTATTGCTGTGTTTTATTAAGGCGGTAAAAGAAATTTCAAATAGCTGCGTAATTTTAAGATATTTGCAGCTATTTGGAGATAATAAAAAATTTTATTGAGATAGGAGGGGTTTTTATGAAGGCGCTTCTTTTAGCGGGGGGACTGGGAACCAGGTTAAGGCCCCTTACTGATGATTTGCCAAAGCCTATGGTTCCTATAATGGGAAAGCCGCTTTTGGAGCGCATTATTTTAAATCTTAAAAAAAGTGGAGTAGACGAAGTGGTCATAAGCACTCATTATAAATCCGACTACATTGAAAACTACTTCAAAGGCAAGAGCAAAGAACTAGGGGTAAAGATTCATTATGTCACAGAAGAGACTCCTTTAGGCACGGGAGGAGCTATAAAAAATGCTGAAAAGTTTTTTGACGACACTTTCTTAATTCTCAACTCCGATATAGTGAGCGATATAGACTATGCGGACCTGGTGAAATATCACAAGAGAAGGAGAGCACAGGTTACTATTGCTTCCATAGAAGTGAGAGATACTTCCCAGTACGGGGTCATAGAGTTTGACAGCAAGGGTTTTATCACTGCTTTTAAAGAGAAGCCAAAGCCTGGGGAGTCAAATTCTAAGTATATAAATGCGGGAGTTTATGTGTTTGAGCCGGAGGTCTTAAAGGAAATTCCAGCTAACACTCAGGTATCTGTAGAAAGGGAAACATATCCTTTGCTTCTTTCAAAAGGCTATAAAATGGCTATATATAAGTTTACTGGCTATTGGATGGACATAGGGACTGTGGACAAATATAAAAAGGTACATGAAGACATCCTCAAAGGCAAATCCAGATTTGTAGCAGGATTGTCCACGAGGGGGATAATCCTCGGAGAGAATGTGAAAATCCACCCTACAGCCAGTGTAATTGGGCCAGCCTATATTGGGGATAATACAGAAGTTGATGCTTATGCTACTGTAGGGCCTTACACTGTGATAGGCAGTAACTGCAGGATAGGACAGGAGAGCAAGGTTTCTAATAGCGTGCTATGGGACAACATAAAGGTGAGAAGATTTGCAAGATTGGAAAATAGCGTGGTTACCTCGGAATGCGTAGTGGAAGTGAATATGGAGATTAAAAACACGGTTTTTACTGCTAATAAGTTAGCTGATATTACGCTCACACCTTGATACTAAGTAAAAGGGGGGATACTTGTGAGCATCTTGGGGAGAAATATAGCTTTTTTGAGCACTTATCCTCCAAGGGAATGTGGAATAGCGACTTTTACTCAGGATTTGGTGAATGAAATAAAAAAGATAAAACTTATAAATTTTGCTGGCGTGATAGCCATAAATGACCACAAGAGATACGACTATGATGAGGATGTGATATATGAGATAAACCAATTTGAAAGGGAGGACTATTTGAAGCTTGCGGAAAAGCTCAACGAATCTAACATAGACCTTCTCATAATAGAGCACGAATACGGGATATTTGGGGGAGAAAGCGGCGAATATCTGCTTGATTTGGTGGACAATCTCTCAATACCATTTGTGGTGACTGTTCATACAGTGCTTTTAAATCCTAATGAAAAGCAATTAAAAATTTTAAAAGAGCTTGGGCAAAAGAGCGCCAGAGTAATAACAATGGCTAAAAATACAATTCCTCTTCTGGAGAAAATCTATGAAATACCTTCTCACAAAATCACATTTATACCTCATGGAGTTCCAACCCTTCCTGTGCTTCCAAAAGAGACTTTAAAAGAAAGATACGGTTTTAAAGGGAGAAGGATAATAAGCACCTTTGGACTTATAAATCCTGGGAAAGGGATAGAGTACGGAATAGAAGCCATAAGCATGGTAGCTAAGAAGTACAAAGATGTACTTTATCTGGTTTTAGGGCAGACCCATCCAAATATAAAGAGACTGTACGGGGAAGAATATAGAGAAAAACTACAGAAAATGGTAAAAGATTTGGGAGTAGAAGACAATGTGAGATTTGTAGATAAGTACTTAACTAAGAGAGAAATATTGGAATATCTCAAAATGTCCGATATATACATGACTCCTTACCTCAACAAAGAACAGGCAGTAAGCGGCACACTGGCTTATGCAGCAGGACTTGGTAAAATAATAATTTCCACTCCATACATGTATGCAGAGGAGATTTTAGGAAATGGAAGAGGCCTCCTTGCTGATTTCAGAAGTGCAAAATCTTTAGCAGAAAAGATTGAGTATGTATTTGAACATCCAGAGGCCAGAGCCAGAATGGAGAGTGAGATGAAAAAGCTTGGCAGCACTATGACATGGAATAACGTGGCTTACAGGTACGTGATAATGATTTTGTCCGTTTTGGACGTAAAATCAAGGGAGGAAGTGGTCATATAAAGGAGGGGGTTTGAATGAGAGTTGCGACTAAATACGCTCACCTTTTCACTCTAACGGACGATACAGGGATTTTTCAGCACTCCCTCTATTCCATTCCTGACCCTTCCAAGGGTTATACGACAGATGATAACGCTAGAGCAGCTATAGCGGCTGCCATGTTATATCAGGTTTACAGAGAAGAAGAATATCTCTTCCTTCTTAGAAGATACCTTTCTTTCTTGATTTACGCCCAAAACGAGGAAGGATTTTTCAGAAACTTCATGAATTACAATAGAGAGTTTACAGAAAAGAAAGGGTCTGAAGACTGCTTTGGAAGAAGTCTTTGGGCTTTAGGGTATCTTCTAAATGTGCCTTTTTCTGATGAATCCTATCACAACGTCGCTATTAGGCTTTTAGAAAAAGCACTTTTCAACGTCAAAAAACTTTATTCTTTGAGGGGAAAGGCTTATTCATTAATAGGACTTTCTCTTATTTACAATTCAGAGGCTTTTGAATTTGACAGAGGAGAGATAAGAGATTTGGTAAAATCCCTTTCACAGGATTTATTGAAAAGCTACTACAAAAATAGAGAAGAGAATTGGAAATGGTTTGAAGACCAGATGACTTATAGCAATGCAATTTTGCCTTGGTCTTTACTAAAGGCTTATACTGTAACCAAAGATGAAGAAGTACTCCGAGGAGCAAAGGAATCCATGGAATTTTTGGGAAGTGTGACTTTTAAAGACGGGTATTTCAAACCGATTGGGTGCAAAGGATGGTACAAAAAAGGAGGGAAAAGGGCGGAATTTGACGAACAGCCTATAGAAGCCTGTGAAAGTGCTCTCATGTATATAGAAGCTTATAGAGTTTTTGGGGAAGAAGAGTATTTAAATAAGGCTAAAAAATGTTATAGATGGTTTTTAGGTGAGAATTCACAAAATATTTCTTTGGCAGATGAAGAGACGGGCGGTTGCTATGATGGGATCACAGAGGACGGAGTAAATTTAAACGAAGGTGCAGAGAGTTTAATCTCCCTTATAATGACTGACATGGTAGTAAATCACAGTTCAAAAGTCTTTAAATAAACCTATTTCTCTTTTTCTTTTCCTTTTGCAAAATTTTTGTAGAAGGAGGAGAAAGGGATGAAAGTAGGTGTTTTTTGGAGAAGATTCAGAAATGTCGAGCTTCAAAGAAGACTTACACCTGATAAAGTCTATGACGATGCCTATGATGAAGCTTATCATCACTATGAAGCATTAAAAGAAGCAGGATTCGATGCAGTCCTCATAGAATGGAAAGATGATCCTATCAAAACTTACGAGGTCATTCAAAAAGAAGAGGTACACATAATTTTTAATGCCTCTAGCTTGAAGGAAATAGAATTTTTGGAACTATTTAATATACCTTATGTAGGTTCGGGTATTGATTTGGCGGCAACAGATAAGAGGATGAGAAAAGACATTGTAGCTGCTCACGGTCTTCCCACCCCTAAATATGTGGTGGCATACAGTGCGAATGAAATTCCTTCTGTAGACCATTTAAGGTTTCCGCTTTTTGTGAAACCTATAATGGGAAGAGGGAGTGCAGGGATAGATGAGGAAAATATAGTGTACGATAAGTCTAGGCTTCCAAAGGTTGTGAGCAAGATAACTGAAAAGATAGGCCAGCCTGCTCTTATTGAAGAGTTTATTGAAGGAAGGGAAGTAACCGTAGGGATAATAGGTTATAGGAATCCGATAGTATTGCCCCTTTTAGAGATAGGTTATAATAACGTCAAGACAAATACCTATGAACACAAAATGTTTGACAATGAAATAATAAAATGCCCAATGGAAGTTCCAAAGGAAGTGGAAGAGAGGATAAAAGATACCGCTCTTAACATTTTTAAAGTTTTGAATGCAAGGGATTATGCGAGAATAGATATGATTTTAGGTAAAGACAATGTGCCTTATTTCCTAGAGCTCAATACTTACGCGGGCCTTACCACCGCAGTAGAAAAAGGAGAAAAACATGTACACCACGGTTATATGGGATATATGGCAAAAGCTGCTGGGATGACTAGGAAAGAGTTTATAGGAAAAATCTTAGAGAGCGCCCTTGAAAGGTATGGCTTTGAAGATAAAGAATTACTTTTAGCGTGAACTTGATTTTTGTGCGGAGTTTATGTACACTTTGAGTAAGGCATGTTTTTGCCTTATTTTCTTTTTTAGTTAGAAAGGAGGGAATTTTATGAATTTTAAGGATAAAGTTGTAATAGTAACAGGGGGAGGACAGGGAATTGGGAGATGTATTGCTCAGACTTTTGCCAGCAAAGGATCAAAAGTGGTCATTGCAGAAATTGATGATGAGGCAGGACTGGAGAATGAAGAGTACATAAGAAAAAATGGAGGAGAGGCGCTTTTTGTACATACAGATGTCGCCTTAGAGGAAGATGTAAAAAATATGGTAAATAAGACCATAGAGACCTACGGTAAAATCGATATACTGATAAACAATGCAGGGATAGGTTCTGGAGGTACAATTTACACTAGGCCTATGGAGGAATGGGATAAAGTCATAAATGTTAACTTAAAAGGGGCTTACATGTGCGCAAAGTATGTAGCTCCCCATATGAGGGATAATGGGGGAGGGGTTATAATAAACATAGCCTCCACAAGAGCCTTTATGTCAGAGCCTCACACAGAACCTTATTCTGCCTCAAAAGGAGGGCTTATAGCTTTAACTCACTCTCTTGCAATAAGTTTAGCTTATGATAAAATAAGAGTGAATTCTATAAGTCCTGGCTGGATTGAAGTATCTGAATGGAAGAAATCGAGAGAAGCTAAAAAGCCGGAGCTGACTGAACAAGATCATCTACAGCATCCGGCAGGGCGAGTAGGTAAACCGGAAGACGTGGCAAATGCGTGCCTTTTCTTGTGTTCTGAGGAAGCTTCTTTTATAACAGGTGCAAATTTGATTGTCGACGGCGGCATGACAGTAAAAATGATTTATCTGTAGAGGGAAGGAAAGAAAATGAGCAGTACGAAAGAGAGGATATTTAAGGCTGCTTTAGAGACTTTTTCTAAAAGAGGATTTTACAAGGCTACTATGGATGAGATTGCTGAGGCTGCTGGAGTTGCCAAGGGAACTCTTTATTACCATTTTAAAAGCAAGGACGATATATTGGATTTTTTGATAGATGAGGGCATAAAGAGGTTAAAGCAACAAGCAATAGAGGAAATAAGCAAGGTGAATGGCGCAATTGAAAAACTCAAAAGGATTGTTTTTGTTCAGACCAATTTTCTTTATAAAAATCACGATTTTATAATAGTGCTTTTGAGTCAAATATGGGGGCATGGAGATGTTCCGCGAAGGTTTAGAGAAAAACTTTCAACTTATTTGGAGATTATTGAAAAGGTAGTCAAAGAAGGAAAGGAACAAAAACTTTTGGCAGATTGTAATGAAAAACTAGTGGCAGCGGCGTTTTTTGGCATGACAACTTCAATTCTTGCACTAAGAGTAATAAGAGAAGAAACTGTCAATATCCAAGAAATAACGGATACAATTTTCGGTTTTGCCCTAAATGGTTTGAAATTTTATCACTGACACCTCGAAAGAGGTGTTTTTTTATTGACTTTTAGGGGTGAGGTGAATATAATATTTACTGTACTGACTGGTCAGTATAAATTTTAAAGCGGGGAGGGCCGAATGTGAAGGCGCTTAAAGTAGCAGCAGAAGAACTGGAGAAAATAATAAAAAGCAGGTTTATAAGGGTAGCGGTAATTGTAGTGGCATTTATGCCTTTACTTTACAGTTTTTTGTACCTTTATGCCTTTTGGGACCCTTATTCAAAACTGGATAAACTGCCTGTGGCAGTTGTAAATGAAGATAAAGGAGGCATGTCAGAGGGTAAAGAGACAAACTTTGGAGATGAAATAGTAAAAAAACTCAAAGAGAATAAGGAATTTAAATGGGAGTTTACAGATTATAAAAATGCTCTTGAGGGATTAAAAGGTAAGAAATATTATTTTGCGATTGTGATTCCAGAGGATTTTACTAAAAATCTTTTAAGTGTTGAGTCAATGCATCCTCAAAAAGCCTCAATAGTGTATATAACTAATGATAAGAAGAACTTTTTAGCGACTCAAATAGGAAATAAGGCTATAGAAAGCCTGCAAACAGAAATAGCTAATTGTATAAGAAAAGGATATATTGACACGATATTCAAAGACCTAGCAGAAATAGGTAGTGGTTTAAAAGAAGCGTCAGAAGCGGAAAATAAACTTTCAGCAGGCAGTTTAGAGCTGTCAAGCGGAGCAGAAAAGTTGAGCAATAATATGGATAAAGCTGCAAAAGGTGCTTTACAGTTAAAAGAAGGGATTTACAATTTAAAAGAAGGTCTTCCGCAGTTAATGAATGGTTCTGAAGCTTTGTATAACGGAATAAACATTCTTTCAGAGAAATTTTCATCCTCTGGTGATGTAAAAGCTTTGTCAGAAGGTGTAAAATTGCTTACAGATGGTATTTCAAAACTTAGTCAGGGGCTTTCTGAGGCATCTCAAAGCGCTTTGAAATTAAAAGAGGGAGTTTCTGGACTGACGCGAGGGTATGATCAGGTGGGACAAAATATTTCTGCTTTTACTCAAAGTGTTTCGCAACTGGGAAGTGGATTAGGGCAAATGACGGAATCTTTAGCCCTTGCGCAGAAAACCCTTCAAGAATATATTACAAAACATCCAGAGGAAGTGAATGACCCAAACTTGCAAAGAGCAATTTTTATAATTTCAGAGACGAGTTCAGGAATTAATGCGATTGAAAGCAACTTGAATAAGAGCTTATACCAAGTTCAACAGCTAAATGATGCACTTTCTAAATTGCAACAGGCTTCCAATTCAATAAATAATGGAATGGATTCTTTAACAGCGGGACTTTCATATATGACCAATGCTTCTTCTCAATTAGTGAAAGGGTCAGATAACTTATCATCTGGTTTGTCTCAATTTACAGAAGGCATTAAGATAGCGGGGGAAAAATTAAAAGATATCTCGGATGGATTGTACAGATTGAATGCAGGAATAAAAAATGCAAATGATGGAGTTTCAAAGCTTTACGATGGAGCTGTTTCTCTGTCAAATGGGATTTTGGCTTTGAAGGATGGAACTTTAAAGCTTTCTGAAGGGGCTAGAACATTGCACGATAATCAAGCTCTTTTGGCGCAAAAATTGAGCGATGCTTCTTTAAAACTACAACCGTCAGAATTTAGTTCTGATAAAAGGGCTATGTTAAATGAGCCTATTGCTTTAAAGACAAGAAAACTTTACCCTGTCAAGAATTATGGGGTAGCATTTGCACCATATTTTATACCTCTTTCACTTTGGGTAGGTTCTCTTATCCTCTTTTTCTTGATAGATATATTTGACAAAAGTAAATATGAAGGAGTAAGCAATGTTTCAATTCAATTGGGTAAATTCATTTCACTGGCAGTTGTAGGTATACTGCAATCTGTAGTATCTAGTTTTGTACTGGTAGAAGGATTGAAATTAGATGTTCATAATCTTCTGTATTATTATTTCATAAATGCGGTGATGTCCATTGCATTTATTGCTATAATACAGCTTCTTGTTATGCTTTTTGGCATTGCTGGTAAATTCTTTGCTGTTGTGCTTCTAATGCTTCAGCTAACCTCTTCAGGAGGGACTTTCCCAATGGAACTTTTGCCTAAATTTTTCAATGTGATAAATCCTTACTTGCCGATGACTTACGGAGTAGCAGGGCTAAGAGAAGCAATATCTGGAGACAATATAAGTCTAATACTTCACAACATCTCCATTATCGCAGGATTTGGTGCATTGTTTTTGCTTTTTACAATTCTTCTAGCTGAACGAGTAGACAAAATAGAGATAGTGCAAAAATTAAGGCAGATGTGACAGTTAAAAGCGCCGAAAAAGCAATATTCAAGAGCTTTTTCGGCGCTTGTTTATTCTTATTTTTTCTTCTCATTGTCTACAACCCAAGTGCGGCAGAAGGTGCATACAGGTGAGACAGACGGAAAACCGCATACTTCACAGTTTACTTTTGGGGGGCGGGCCTGAGTGCCCTCAAATAAATAAGCATACTTCGTGTAATTTTTATAAAAAGACCTTTTAATTCCTGGTGACTTTTCTTCGAGCATGTCCAAAGCTTCTTGGTATCTATTGTATTTTGCTTCTCTTCCGTAAGGGCACTTTGCTTCTACAGGCTTTATATTGTGAAGTTTGGCGAAAGCTATTATTTCATCTTCGGACTGGAATGCAAGGGGTTTTATTTTTTTAGCAAAACCAGGTTCTGCTGGCAGAGTTGGGACACCTTTGGCTAAGTGGTGTAAGTCCCATCTCATGAGGTTTGCTAATAAAAGTTTTGCCATATCGTCCAAAGTATGGCCAGTTGCTAAAGCATCAGCGTTTACGGATAAAGCGTATTCGTTCATCAAGTGCCTTTTTGTTACTCCGCATATAGCGCATATCCTGTCCTGCCTCTTTGCTACTTCTGGGATGTCCTTACCATATCTTTCCTTTAAGTCTACTATTTCAAGAGGGATATCGTGTTCTTTGCAGAAGTTTTCCACAACTTCTCTGGATCGAGGAGAGAAGTCGTTTTGAGTAATTCCAAGGTCTACGAAAAAGCCGAGGACTTCGTACCCCAGCCTTTTTAGGACATAGGCAGTCACTAGAGAATCTTTCCCGCCAGAAATTGCTACCACTACTCTTCCTTTTGGAGGGAGCATTTTATACTTTTCAATTGTTTTTGAAACCTGTCTTAAAAAGAATGCGTCCAAGTGCTCTTCGCAGAAAGCAGAGTTATGGGCTGGGAATTTGACGATGGCGGGTTTCCCGCATACTGTGCACTTCAATTTAAAAACCTCCTTTCATTTATTTATGAACATCTTTCAAAAGACTATGCAATAAACCATTATAAAAGATTTTCACTGAAATTGCAAAATTGATATTAAAAACAGCGAAAAAAAATAGTATCATAAATTATATAGAAAGTAATGTAGAGGTGAAAGGTTTGAGGGAGATAAAAGCGAGTCAAATTGTGGAAGTTGTCAAGAATCTATGTATTGAAGCAAATTACAATTTGCCAGAGGATATATTAAAAGAACTTAAAATCCGGAAAGAGAAGGAAAAAAGTCCTTTAGGTCAAAAAATTCTTGAAGATATAATTTTAAATGCTGAAATAGCTATGCAGGAAAAAATGGCCATATGCCAAGATACGGGGATAGCTGTGGTTTTTGTAGAAATAGGGCAAGAAGTACGCGTTGTAGAGGGAGAGTTAGAAGAGGCTATAAATGAAGGAGTGAAACTGGGTTATAAGGAGGGTTATTTGAGAAAATCTGTTGTGAAAAGCCCTATCGAAAGAATTAACACAGATGATAATACTCCTGCTATAATACATTATCGTGTGTGTAGAGGAGATAGACTCATTATAACTGTGATGCCGAAAGGTGCTGGCAGTGAAAATATGAGTGCTTTGAAGATGTTAAAGCCTTCAGATGGTTTAGAAGGGGTAAAAAGATTTGTAATAGAGACTGTGGAAAAATCCGGTCCTAACGCTTGCCCTCCTCTGATTGTGGGGGTTGGCCTTGGAGGTGATTTTGAATATGCAGCCTATCTAGCAAAAAAAGCACTGTTGAGGAAAGTCGGCGAAAGGCATCAGGATATTTTAATTGCTAGATTGGAAGAAGAACTTTTGAGTGATATAAACTCTTTAGGCATTGGGCCAATGGGCCTTGGAGGGACTACTACTGCCCTAGATGTCCACATAGAAGTATATCCTACCCACATTGCTTCTTTGCCTGTTGCAGTAAATTTGGGATGCCATGCTACGAGACACGCTACTTTTGTATTATAATTATGTTTGGAGGGAAAACATGTACAGAAAATTAAATACACCTTTATTAGATGAAGTAACAGTACAATTGAAAGCTGGGGATTTGATTTTGCTCTCAGGAGAGATTTATACTGCAAGAGATGAAGCTCATAAAAGGATGGTTGAAGCACTGGATAGAGGGGAAATGCTACCTTTTGAAATTAAAAATTCTATCATTTACTACGTTGGACCTTGTCCTCCTAGACCAGGACAAGTTGTTGGAAGTTGTGGGCCTACTACAAGTGGAAGAATGGACAAATATGCTCCGAGATTGATTGAATTAGGATTAAAAGGGATGATTGGGAAGGGTGCTAGGTCAGAAGAAGTTGTAGAATCCATGAAAAAACATAAGGCAGTTTATTTTACTGCTGTAGGAGGAGCTGGTGCTTTACTTGCCCAAAGAGTCAAAAAAGTGGAAGTAGTAGCTTATGAAGATT